>Ga0207848_100016_pt1 | contig 255162 bp, 195 predicted proteins | sample TtaePargueraPR_10_FD_187737 | JGI IMG/M metagenome (GOLD analysis project Ga0207848, IMG submission 187737) | Aerobic enrichment media microbial communities from Bioluminiscent Bay, La Parguera, Puerto Rico - Tt and M2 (3) (SPAdes) | ecosystem: Environmental > Aquatic > Marine > Unclassified ... | reverse complement strand
GCGTTATCTATTTAACCCACCGGTTATAATACACCCTGACGCGGGGTGGAGCAGCCCGGTAGCTCGTCAGGCTCATAACCTGAAGGTCGTAGGTTCAAATCCTGCCCCCGCAACCAACTTTAAAAAAGCCTGCCCTCGTGGCGGGCTTTTTTAATGTCTGATTGCCGGGTGGATGTGGATTGGAAGATCGCAAACAGGCCAAAGCCTGTTTGCGGGTTCTTTGCGAAGGGTGGCGCAGACCTGAGGGCGGAGACTGATCCTGTCCCCGAAACCAATATATTGAGGGGGCCCACCTTTAAGATATATCGACCGTCTTTAGCCTGAACTTGTAGATGCCCCAAACGTCTTTTCTTTAACGCGTTATCATCAAAGGAAAGACAAATGTTCAAGCAACGCGAACCGTCAATTGATGCACTTCGTGCGTTTGCCCTGTTTGGGATACTTGTGGTCAATCTGCCATTCTTTGCCATCACATATGGCTTCGCCGGGGTGGCATGGCAGGATGCAACGCCGCTATGGGCGAATGTCATCGCTGCTGGTGTGATTCAGGGGTTATTTGAAAGCAAGTTTATCCTTATATTTTCAGCGCTGTTTGGTTTTGCTGCTTTTCAACAGTTTCAACGTTACGGTCTGTCATTCTACATTCGACGTCTCGCGGTTTTGGCATTGTTTGGCCTGGTGAACCTTACGCTGCTGTTTGAAGCAGACATTCTTTTACCCTATGCCTTCATTGGTCTGTTGTTGATCTTTGTACGCAATCATTCGGTCCGTACTCTTCTGATCTATTCTGTCGGACTTTGGGCTTTGGCTGTTATTGGCAATGCCATGTTTGGTGTAAACACGATCATAAATCCTGCACCTTATGTCGCACGGGACACACCGCTCTCCGAAGTGTTGGCGTCGGGAAGTTTTGCCGATGTCATGGCCGTCCGGCTTGATAGCTGGAGCGGGTTCCAGCTTTACTGTCTTTGGAGCAATTATCTGTTGGTGGCATCAGCGATGTGTGGCGGGCTGGCCGCCGCACGATATTGTGATGCGCTTGGATTTGATGCTCTGATTGCCAGGTTGCGCTTGATTGCATCGTTTACGGTCATCCCGGCAATTCTGGGTAGCGTGGTATATGGTGTGTTGGCCGCCTTGCCAGCATCAGCAGAACCAGAACGCTTCTTTATGATGACCCTGATTTTGCGTCCTCTTTTCGCTGTACCACTGTCTCTTGTTCTGGTGTCAGTGGCGATGGGAGGATTCATGTCGAAATCATGTGCTGGTTTGACATCGTTCATTGCACCGGCAGGGCGCATGTCACTGACCATTTATCTTGGCATGTCATTGATCATGGGACTTGCATTTTTTGGATATGGTGCAGGATTACACAATCAGGTCAGTTTGATCGACTGCCTGTGGATTTCATTGGTGATGTATCTGGGATGGGTTGTGTTTGCGCAAGTCTGGTTCAGGGTGACATCGCGCGGCCCTCTTGAGCGGATACTGGCGTTGTTGGCCCGCCCCGGATCTCGGCGGATTGAGGTTTCTGTGAGCAGCAGTTAGTTCTGTCTGTTTGGCAAAGAACGAAAAGGGTGCCGTCTTGGCGCCCTTTGCTTTTGGTCGCTCTGAAAAGCCTGCGTCTACCGTTTCAGAGCGACGGCAATTGCCTGTTTGAGGTCGGCAAGCAGGTCTTCGGGGTTCTCAAGCCCGCCATAGATGCGGACAAGTTGCGGGTTGAGTTTGAAGTGACGGAACGCGCTGACATCGTATTTCTGATGAAGTACCGCAGCCGCAGGCACGACGAGGCTTTCAGGGCCGCCCCAACTGACACCCAGGCGAAATATTCGAAGTGCGTTGCTAAAAGTCCGGATATCAACGGCGTCATCAAGAATGATCGAAAACAGGCTGGAATGACCGTGCAGGGTTTTATTCCCGGGGTGGTCACTGAAACCGGAATAAAGCACGGATGAAACCTGAGGATGCTCGGCAAGATTTCTGGCCAGATATTCTCCGTTCAGGGCGTGCCTTTGCATCCGCAGTTCGAGGGTATCAAGCCCACGCAGAAGAAGCCATGCTTCAAACGGTCCAAGCTTTCCACCAAGATAGGGGAAGGTCGATCCGTTGATGCGGTCGATCAATGATTGTCGTCCTGTAACAACGCCTGCCACGGTATCGCTATGTCCTGACAGGAATTTTGATGCGGCATGAATGACAAGGTCAATGCCGTGATCCGCAGGTTTTTGAAAAAAAGGTGTCGCCCAAGAATTATCAATGACCGTAATGACCTCGTTTGACTTCGCAGCAGAGGCGAGCTTTTCAAGGTCCTGTAACTCGAAGGTAAGCGATGTCGGGCTTTCCAGAAACAGTAACCTTGCATCCGTAATAGCGGCAATAACGGCATCGGTATCTTTGCCATCGACATAGTCAATTTCGACACCCATTGGTCTGAGAATCGTTTCAAACAGGCGATAGGCATCCGAATAGACATTATGGACAGTCAGAATTCGATCACCTGGTGCAACAAGGGCCATGACCGTTGCGCTGATAGCACCCATCCCACTGGCAAACGCCCGGGAGGCTTCGGTGTTCTCCAGTCTGGCGATTTCGCGTTCGAAGGCCATGACAGTCGGGTTGTCGCCACGGGCATAGATCGGTCCACCAGGATTCCCGGCATAGGCATTTGCCATGTCGTCAAAATCACGAAATGCGAAAAGGGATGTTTGATAAATCGGTTGAGAAACAGCACGGAAGTGTCGTTCATAATTTGGGTCATGCGCACCCAAATGCCGTGTTTCGCCCTGATGTATACTCAATGGCTTTGAGGGCAGTTCATTCATGATGAAAGCTCCTTGATGGGAAGTGATCTGATCCCCGAAAAGGTAAGGAAAGCCGCAAGCAGGGTCGTCAGCACAGCGGCAAGTGCAGGTGCTATGACAATTCCGTCAAACCCGATGGCCGTTGGTAAAAGGATGGCGAGTGGGATCTGTATGTAACCTTGTGGGGCCATGCTTACCATCGCTGCGTGCCGAGCATTGTTGGCGGCCTGAAACCGCGACACCATTGGTTGGTAAATCCCGATGCATGCGATCTGGATGGCGAGAACATCAAGCAGATGCCCTCCAAATTCGACAAGATCTGTACGATCAACAAATGCCGTGATCAGTAGGTCACCAAACAGAAATGCAATAACGGCACAGCTGAACGAAAAACTGGTGCAATAAAGAACGATCCCTTTGAAAACGGCATCAAAGCGATTTTGATTATGAGCACCGGCCGCATAACTGAGGATCGGTTGTGCTCCAAGGCAAAAGCCGATGATTGGCAGGATTGCCAGCAGCACGATGCGAAGAGAAATGGCCAGTCCGGCCAGTTCATCCTCGGTTCCATGGACGTTTGCCGCCTGCATCAAAATGGCAAAGCAAACGGATGCAAGTATAGTCGTCGAGCTTGCCGGTATGCCAAGCTTTGCGAAAGGATAAAGGGCAGGTCGCCATTTCAGTTGACGAAGAGCCGATACCGCTGGATGCACACGGCCCAGACGTTTGCGGAAGTAATAGATATATGCGCAAAGGGCCGCGACCTGCGAGATAACGGTTGCCCAGGCCGCGCCGGCAACACCCATGTCAAACCCGAAAATCAGGATCGGATCAAGGGTCATGTTCAGACCAAACGATCCGATCAGGGTGTACATGGAGAACCGGCTGTTGCCTTCGCCTATTGCAATGAAATCACATACGATCTGCAAAAGTACCAGGATGGCGCAGGCACCAAGAATCCGCATATAGATTGCAGCTTCGCTAAAGGCGTCACCGCTTGCACCAAGGATATGCAGGATCGGAACATGAAAGAGGAAGATCAGGGTGGCAACGATAATTCCGAATATGATCGCCAGCGCCAATGCGAGTGAAGCCGCACGAGTTGCATTATTTGCATTTCCACGACCAAGCGCGCGACCAATTTCGGTTGAGGCCGTGATACCCAATCCATGACCAATGGCACCGACAAGCATGAAGCACGGGATGGAGAGCGTTACACCAGCCATGGCACTGAGCGCATAATGCGAGACAAAAAAGGCATCGACAACCTGATTGATCGCATTGATCGAAAGCCCCGCTACAGAAGGCAAGGCCAGTCGCAGGATCAAACGCATGATCGCAGGATCATTCAGGTCCGGAAGTTCGCGTTTACGCATCAGGATATATCCTCGTTACGAACAAAGTCCGGAACATGAAGCCGGTCATCAAAGAACCGTTCACGCAGTAGCATCACCAAAAGAGATGTTTTGTGCGGGAAGCGAACCTGTTTGAGACCAGCAAAGCCTGAACGTAAAAGATTGCGGATTTGCTGGTCATGACCAGCATCTGGCTCGCCGACGATCCGCTGGGTGCGAGGATCATCAAGAAACATATAATGCATCAGTGATGGCAGCCATGCTGTGAGGTACTCCTTGCCGCGAAAGGCTTCCTCGCCGATTGCAACATGCCAGCCACGATCAAAATCCTCCGCCGTGTAATGTTCGCCCAGCCGGTCCTCCTGGGCCCAATACAGTTCGAAATACCCGAAAGGGGCATCGTCAAAAAATCCGATAAGCGGTTCGGTTCGGGGATCATTCAGTCGATTCTCAAGGAAGGTCTGATGCTTTGCTTTCGTGCCAGATTCTTCCCAGAAAACATCTACGCGTGGGTCATTCATCCATTTATGGAAATACCCAAGGTGGCGCGTTGGATCAGCCAATTCAAAACGGATCGTTTTATTGATCCATGGAATATGGCGGGAATAGAGCGTCTGGTGTGCACTTGGCCGACGAACCGGATGGCGACGGCCATTCGTTGAGGTGTAGCGTAGCGGAAAGTTATCCTTTTCAGGTTTCCCCAACCAGTTAAGAGACAGTTGGTATAGGTCGCCCGAATAGATGGTATTGTCGTCAGCAGCGTGATTAATCAATCCACTTCGGGCCATCTGGCTGAGCCAGTCAGGATCAAGCTGATTGGGAAGACGGATTTCATGGCGTGCCGGATGAACGGCAAAAAGGGCCTCGGCCAGTGCAGCCAAACCATATTGGTCAAGCGCACATAAAGTCATACTTGCTATATCATCAAGGACAATCTGATTTGATGTCAGTGTAAAATAAAAGTCGTGATTCTCATTTTCGCCAGACAGATGCAGGTGCCCACCTTCGACTACTGAATGCCACTTGTCCACTTGCTGGAAATGTTTGATCTGAAATGTTTTCATCGAGGATTTTTTCGGGCTCTCTTGCGTTATGACATTCATATCCGGGACTCCTTGTTGTCATGGCACCAGCCCATTGGGGCCGATTATCTTGCTCTAGTCCGGACGAGTGAGAGGGCTGGAAGTTCAGTGATCTTTTTTGCATTTGCATTTGCAGAAAAACCTGAATTTACATCCGAGCCGATCGTCTCTCCTGCAAATGCAATAATTGCTTTGTCAGCATGGAGACGACCATGAACGGTTCTCAGGCGGTATCTGCCGATTCTTTTGATTTGGCTACAAAGCCCTTTTCCCAGTCAGACCAGCACTTGATTGCGGATGGATTACCTTGGGCAGAGGCCCCTTGGCCCATGACCGGGTATCCACACGAAGTCATTGACCGCTTTTGCCAAAGGGATCCGGACCGCACTGTTATTCTGACGACAAACGATGACTGGTCGTGCAAACGTTTGAAGCAAACCTCTGATGCGATTGCATATGCGCTTGTAGCAAGGGGTGTTGGGCTCGGTGACGTTGTTGTTGTTGTATTGCCAAAGTCAGCGATGGCGATTGCGGCAATTCTGGGGGTCTGGAAGTCAGGTGCTGCGTTTGTTCCGGTGGACCCACAGCATCCCGAAACCCGCAACCGGCATGTGCTATCTGATTGCGGGGCGCGCTTCGCCGTAACCAGCCGCGATGGTATGGCAGGTCTGGGTAACCATGATCTTGAAGCCGTTCTGGTTGAAGATATCGGGAAAGAGGAAATCAGGTTTGAAGCTGTAACACCAAGCGCAGATCAATTGGCCTATGTCATTTACACATCTGGTTCGACAGGAAAGCCAAAGGGCGTGATGGTTGATCACGGCCCTCTCGTTGATCATTTGAACGCGACTGGTCCACTCTATCTTATGGACGAAACATCGCGAGAGCTGCCATTTCTTCCATTTTCCTCGGACGGTGGCCATGAAAGATGGATTGTACCGTTAATGGCCGGGGGCAGCATTCTTTTGCCAGACCAGCTTCTATGGACACCCGAAGACACGGTCCATGCGATCCGCAGTCACAGTGTTACGCATGCATCGTTTCCCACAAGCTACGTTCACGAACTGGCTGGCTGGTTGCGTGAAAAGGGACAGACACTTGATCTGACGCTTTGTTCTTTTGGTGGCGAGGCAATGCCAAAAGAAACCTTCAACCGCATCGCCCGTGCGATCAATTCACGCTATCTGATCAATGGTTACGGCCCGACGGAAACGGTGATGACACCAATGTTATGGCGGGTTAACCGGGATCAGCTTTGTGAGACGGTGACCGCCCCGATCGGGCGTCCGGTTGGGGCTCGTTGGGCCTATATCCTAGACGGTGTTGGCAATCCGGTTGCCGATGGCGAGATCGGTGAAATCCATCTTGGCGGATATTGTATGGCACGCGGCTATAACAATTTGCCGGAAAAGACCGACAGCCTGTTTGTTTATGACAAATTTGCGCTTGCCGATGACGCGCGGATGTATCGCACCGGTGATCTGGGGCGTTTCTTGCCAGACGGCATGATCCAGTTTGCCGGACGCGTCGATGATCAGGTCAAAATCCGTGGTCATCGGATTGAACCAGCGGAAATTGAAACTGTTCTGCGCGGGTTTGACGATGTTGCCAACTGCGTGGTTATCGCGGCGCATATTGCATCCCGGCTTGAACTGATTGCCTATGTGGTTCCGCGATCAGGTGCATCGGTTGATACCCGCTCAGTTCGTGCGCGCTTGCAGCAGCTTTTACCAAGTTCAATGGTACCCGGTTACATCATTGAGATGACGATGCTCCCGCTTAATGCCAATCATAAGGTCGACAAGGGACAGCTCCCTTTGCCACGTCGGGAAGGCCCGATAACGCTTCCCGCAAATGATGATGAGATCGCTGTGCTTGCGATCTGGAAATCGGCATTGGGACTTGATGACATTGGCGTTAGCGACAATTTTTTTGAAATCGGGGGAAACTCGATCACCGCTCTTCGGGTGCTGGGAAAGATTCGTGAGCAGTTCCCGGATAGAAATGCCGAAATCACCGATCTTTTCAATTTCCCGACTGTCCGAACTTTTTTGACGGCGCTTTTTGAGCCTGAATGCAAGCCGGGCGCTGACATTGTGCATTTGCAGAAAGGCAGGCCAGAGCAGCCCGTTCTTTATTGTTTTCCGGGGCTTTTGGTCAGTACGCGTGAATATATGAAGCTGGTTAAGAGCCTTGGTGCGGATCAGTCGGCTGTGGGGTTCATGTGCCATTCGCTTTCAGACAGTCAGGAACTCGACGTTTCTGTATCAGACATTAGCGCACGCTATGCCGAGATCGTGCATCGCGAAGCCAAAGGACGATCCTGTGCATTTCTTGGCTGGTCGTGGGGAGGCCTGCTTGCCTATGAAGCGGCCCGGATGTTGGGCCGCGATATTGATCTGCGTCTGATCGGTATGGTCGATGTTTGTGACATGGATGATGATTTTGATCTGAATGCCCGGCCAAAATTCCAACCGGGGGAGCGTGAGGAGATCGAAAGCAACATTCGCCGCTGGCTACAACAAACCGCAATGCGCGAGGAATGGGAACGCCTTTTGGCGCTGATGGATGATCTTGCCTATGCACAGTTTGTCCATTTCGTCGGTAAAAGCGAATTTGGCCTTCCGATAGATGGTCCAGGAATTGGGACACGGGAGCATACCTTTTGGGTGCTGATTGATAATGCCCTTGTCTTTCGGCGCCATGAACTTCTTCCCTATGACGCACCAATCGCATCCTGGCTGGCAGGTGATACCGTAAGTCGGGAGCTTGATCTCATTAACTGGCAGGCCCTGTCGCGTCGTGCAGAGCAACCAGTACACATTCCTGGCACAGACCATTTGACCATTATTGGTGACCCTGCATTTCACAAATTGTTCGGCAGGCGTTTGCAACGTGCGTTCGAACAGACAGTCAGCCCTGAATTTTCAGATAATTAGAAGGACTCAGAAGATGGATAAGCAGGATCTGGTCGGGATCGGGATTGGTCCTTTCAATCTTAGTCTTGCGGCACAACTTGATGACGTTCGCGATGTGAAATCTGCATTTCTGGAACAAAAGGCCGAATTTGCCTGGCATCCCGACATGATGCTGCCGGGGGTTGAACTGCAGACATCCTTCCTGAAGGATCTAGTGACCCTTACCAACCCGACAAGCAAATGGTCGTTTCTGTCCTATATGGTCAGCCAGAAACGTATGCTTGATTTCATGAATGCTGATTTTGCAGCCGTACCACGTCGGGAGTTTGCAGCCTATCTGAAATGGGTGGCCGATCATCTTGACGGGCTTGTGTTCAATAATGCGGTGCGTGAAGTCGAATTTGATGGCAATGACTTCCAGGTGCGCTCAGACAATGGCACCTGTGTGACACGCAATCTTGCAATTGGTATTGGAAAACTTGCTTTTATCCCCAGTTGGGGACGTCACCTTCCGATCGAGAAATGTTTCCATACAAGTCAGGCAAGATCGCGACTGCCTGATTTGAATAGTAAACGGGTTGCGGTAATCGGTGGTGGTCAGAGTGGGGCAGAGCTTGTGGAGTATCTGCTTGGCGGAAATGACGGGAATGTGGAAGAAGTCCTTTGGCTATCGCGACGGGATAATTTTGAGCCACTTGATGATACGCCGTTTGTGAATGAATATTTTACTCCCGGATATGCTGATATCTTTGCCAGATTGCATGATAGCCGCAAGCAGGAGCTTATGTCGCGCCAGAAACTGGCAAGTGACGGGGCTTCGCTTTCGACATTGAAGTCGATCTATCAGCTGATCTATCGGCAAAGATATCTTGATGAAGGTAATGTCATTGCGCGGTTGTTACCCCAACGTGAGGTTTTTCAGGTTCAGTATGATAGGCAAGATTTCAGGATCGCGGCGCGCAACGGCCTTAATCAGGATGTTGAATTCTTCCATGTCGATGCACTGATCCTTGCAACAGGATATGAAACGGCCTTGCCGGAATTCATGGCGCCACTGCGCGCACGTCTTGAGGAAGGTGTGTCTGGTGCCTATCGGCTTGATGCGGATTTTCGCGCCTGTTGGGATGGCCCGGCGGATCGCAGCATTTTCGTCCAAAATGCCGGGCGTATTGATCTGGGGATATTTGAACCACAGCTTAGCCTGATGGCATGGCGCAGTGCGAAGATTGTCAATGCACTGATGGGGCAGAATGTGTTCGATCTCGATCAAAATCGACCAATTGTTGATTGGGTTGCGGATGGGACGCACGTGGCAGATGGTACTGTGGTTCAGGCATGGGGATAGTACGGTTCAATAATTAATTGATCCGCAGCCGGGACAGTTTTATCCCGGCTGCGGATCTTCACCAATCAGGCGGGACGTGCCTGTTCAGCATATTTCAGAGCCTTACGACAACTTTGATCGGCCAGATGAATATAGGCGCAGACCGATGCCTTTGAAACGCCGATATCCCTGGCAATGACGTTTTGAGCGTATCCATCGACACGGTGGCGATAAAAAGCATTGCGAACATGGGGCGGCAGTTCCTGCAAGGTGTGTTCAATGACGCGCAGGGCCTGACATCCGCTTAATCGTGCTTCCGGGCAATTGACATTATCAGCCGGGCAGAACTCGGTTTGGTCGCTGCCCGAAAACAAGCTGCGTTCAAATGTCATCTGGCGCACCTTGTCAATGGCCATGTTGCGTACAATGCGGGTGATAAATGCACTTGGCGTGGTGACTTCCTCCTCAATCCGTACAGTTAGAAGTTTGGCATATGTATCCTGGACAATATCATCGGCAAGGTGTGGGCATTTGACGATTGATTGGGCGATGCGACGCAGCTTTCCTTCAATGTTCCGGGTTTTGATCAACAGTTCGTGTCTCTGTTTGTGCTCAAAGGATTTCGGCTCAAGTCGGTTTGATAGGTGCATTTTCCAATAGTCTCCATTGGCTTGCTCGTGAGTGAAATTAATAGTCACTTGCAAAATTGGGACGTGGCTTTGCACTCTCCGTGAGGTCGATACATCTTTTGTTTTTGAGCAGGGCCTGATGGCACGCCAAACCCGTCTCCTCATTCATGAGACGGGTTTCTTGATCACTTTCAGTAAGGAAAACTGAATTTCCAGACAGTGAAAGCAGTCATGCGGGGTACTTGTCGAATTTCTAAAGTTTTGCGAGTGGGCAGGTGGGGCAGATTTCGACACTGGTGAGCAAATATCGCAGGCAACAGACACGCCTGGAAAGGCTGCCATCTTCTGATTGTTTGGTACTATATGGATTTGCCAGAGGGTTGCGCATATCGTCGGGGCGTTTTGCATCACTGATCAGCGGTACAAGAGAGATGCGGCTGTCCTTGAGAACGTGTTTTTCGACATAGGCAATTACCACGCCAACATTTGACCAGAATACTTTGGGGGAAACCTTTGATGAGGTCGAAAGCGACGTGATCAGGGGGGAGAGATGCATGGATATCAGGTCATCAAAATGTGCCCATGGACAAGGTGCCACGGGATCGGTGACTGTTTGGCGAACGTGCCTGTCGGTTAAATCAAACCCCACCGGGCAATTGACGTCATCTGACTTCATGCTGACAAAGCCAGCCTGAAACGGCAATACAACTTCCCCCCAGGCACCCATGACCAGCATAGGCGATAGAAGAAGCCCGAAATACCACTGTGACCACATCGAAACCGCAGCACGGCGATCATCATTGGGATATTTCATCTTGCAATAATGATCCAGCAGCGGTGAAAGACATTCGGGATCATGCAAATCAAAACAGTCAATACCGGCCTTGGCGCCGGTGGTAACGTGATGACGTTCGCCAAGTCCCTGATAGGGGCCCTGAAAAACCTGAGCCTTGATTTCCGAAAGCAGTTTGCTTTCTGGCCCGTTGGCAGAGGGCTGCTGCGGGGGCAGGTTTGGTCCATCGTGGAGGGCTGACATCATGATGAGGTTTGTCCGATACGCATAAGAAGCCAAACCAGAACCGGTCCGGCGATAATGGCGGCCATCAGGCCAGCAGGTATTTCCCACGGAAAGAACAACATCCGTCCAAGCCAGTCGGCACTTACCATAAGGGCGGCACCGATAAACGCAGCTCCGATGCCATGTGAAAGCGCGTGGCGGAGCCCGGCTAATCGTGCAAGATGTGGGGCAATCAAACCGGCAAAGCTGAGTGGCCCTACCAGTAATGTCGCTGCAGCCGTCAGAATGGCAGCGAACAGCAACATGCTGCCACGTGATAACGACAGGTCCACACCCAGCGACTTTGTGGTGACCGGGCCTAGCGGAAAGAGATTAAGCCAGCGTGCAAGCGCGGGCAGGATTGGCAGGGCGGTAACAGCAACGATTGCAAGAATAGTGGCACGGTCAAAGCTCAGCCCGTAAGTGGATCCAGAACTCCAGGCTAGAAGGCGTGCGGCACGTGGATCGCCACCTGCCATCAGAAATGCAATGAAACCATCAAACAATGCACCGATTGCAATTCCGGCAATGAGAATGCGCTCGGGTGCATATCCCGATTTACGTGTCAGGACAAAAATCGCAACCAGTGTCGTGAATGCGCCGATTGCGGCCCCGGAGATTTGCAGCCACACAGACGGTGCATCAATTGTAAAGATGATGGCGATCATGCCAATTGCGGCCCCGGCACTTACACCGAGACTTTCGGGGCTTGCCATCGGGTTTGCGGTCATGCGTTGTAGGACGGTACCAGCAATGGCCAGCATGGTACCTGCTGCCAACGCTCCCAGTATGCGCGGTCCCCGCCACGGCCAGACAGTTTGCAGATCATTTGCCCATTGAAGCTGCCAGAACCCATTTACGTCACGCCCGATGAATATCGCACCGATGATGGCCAGCAGTACAAGTGTTCCAAGGAGGATTCGGCTTTGCAGGAGACCTCTATCCTTCGTCTGGATCGCTGTCGTGCCGCGTGATGGTGGGGAATTGGCACGTAGTTGCCTTATGAGAATAATCAGTAATGGCCCGCCGAAAATACCGGTCAAAGCCCCAGCAGGAACAAGAGTTCCGATATGTCCCGAAAGAACCTGAACCCCCTGATCGGCAGCACACAGCAGCAGAGCTCCAAACAGTGCGGATGCGATCAGTTTGTGGTGCAGGCGCCTTATGCCGATCATGCGTGTGATTGCGGGGCCAGCCAAACCAACAAAACCGACAATACCAACTGCGGCAACGGTAACTGCCGTCAGCCAGCATCCGATAAGGAGGCACAGCGTACGCAGTCGGGCCGGTGATGCCCCAAGGGCGGTTGCCTGATGATCATTCAGGTTCAGCATCTCAAGCGGGCGGGCAAGTATGATTGCAAGCACCATACCGCTCACGACTTTGATAGTCAGCGGATTCAAAATGTACCAGCCGTCCTGATTGAGATCACCACTGCCCCAGATAAACAGGCTTTTGAGCCATTCATGATGAATGATTGCAAGGGCGGTGGTCACGGCCCCACAATAAAGCGCAATGATCATACCCGTCAGGATCACGACGAACGGCGAGAAACCGCTACGTCGGGCCAGCGCAAAAACCAATATACCGACGGCCAAAGCACCCGTTAGAGCAATGACATCGTGTCCGATTACAAGTGCGCCGGGAACATACAGCGTTACCAGCGTCAGAAACAGTTTTGCTCCACCAGCAAGGCCAAGTGTAGACGGTGACGCTAACGGGTTTTTGAGGGTGTGCTGAAATAGGGCGCCGGCCGTCGCCAAGCCTGCGCCGGCGACAAGTGAGATCAAAAATCTTGGCACCCAGCCATGGGTTAGCAACAAGGATTGTGTCCCCGATGCAGATGCAAGTTCGAAAATTATTGCAGGGTTCAGGCTTCCCGTTTCGACATGCAGCGAAAGGGCGCTTAGTAGCAAAGCTGCAATAAAAATCGTTATCGGGATGGCGCCCGGATATGCGGGGTGGTGACGCAATGTTGTTGTCATGATGATGTTGCCCCGGTGTTCTCCGGCGTGACTTGGACAAGCGAACTTGCCAGCAAGTCGGCAAAACGACCGGCGGCGAACAGGCCACCAAATGTTGCAATCGGAGGCATTTTGATCAGCCCGTAACGTTTGATTGATGGAAGTTCGGAAAGAATGGGACTGTGATCAATTGCCCGTTCGACATTGTCTGGCACTGGTTCGATGGCAATCATCGCCGCATCGGAATATTGCGCGATCTGATCAATCGAAACGGTTGCAAACCCCCAATGGTTGGTCGGGCCAGTCCAGGCATTCTGGATGGGGAGTTGCGCAATAACATCCTGCATCAGGCTGTTTCGGCCAAATACACGCATGTGTCGGGGTGACAGCATGCTTGTAATCAAAACCGAACGGGTTTTTGGAGTTGAAAGTTGTCGGGCAGCATGTTCAATCCGCGCGGCTGTTTCAGCAACCAGTCTATCGGCGGCGGTCGGATGACCGGTCACGTCGCCAATTTTGCGTGCTGCGGCAATTGCATTTGAAAACGGGGTTTTGCTGCTGCTGTAAATGTCGATCTTCTCAATCGGTGCCAGATCACGCAGGCTGGCATATTGATTTGCATAGAAGCTGCTGGTCAGGATCAGATCAGGTTTGAGTTGTGCCAAACGTTCCAGGTTTGGCTGGAAACGTGCGCCAAGGTTAATGACCCTATCTGGAACAGCCGGCTCCTGCACCCATGCCCGATAACCCGGAATATCGGCCATCGCTAACGGAACAATCCCCATCGCCAGTGCCGTTTCGCTGATTGCGCCGTCTGCTATCACGATGCGTTTGGGAATTGCCGCCGATGTGGTTTTTGCCATCAGGCCGGATAAGGCGTAACCGTATCCTGATATAATTGTTGCCTGCGTGGCAAAGCGCAGAAATGATCGGCGTGAATATAAAGGGATTGGTTTGTGCATTGAAATTCGTCCCGTCACACCTTGGCCAAGGCAACAGGATGCCCATTGGTTGGATGGGGCTGGACAAGCATGCCGATGCCGAAAATGTCGTGCAGCATGTTGGGCTGCATAATGGTTCTAGGGGGGGCATCCGCAATCAGATGGCCATCTTTCAATGCAACGATTTGATCGGCAAAGCGCGCAGCCAGATTGATATCGTGCAAAACGGCGATGATGCATAAACCATCTTTCTTGCTGAGTTCTTCAAGCAAAAGAAGGATTTCATATTGATGAGCAAGGTCGAGTGCTGAAATTGGCTCGTCGAGAAGCAGACAAGGTGCTTGCTGGGCCAGTGTGACTGCGATCCATGCACGTTGCCGTTCTCCACCAGACAGGGTGCAGACGGCACGTTGACGTAATGGTTCTAGGCCGGTCAGAGTAATGGCACGTTCGATTGCCTGTCTGTCGTGATCCTTTAATCGCCCGAATGGTCCGTGCCAGGGATACCGTCCCAGAGCGACCAGTTCCTCGACAGTATAATCTGCGCCGTCGCCGGGATCCTGTGCCAGGTAGGCAACATTTTTTGCAAATTCGCGTGTGCCAAAGCTTGTAATATCTTCGCCATCAAGGGTGATGCTGCCCCCTGACGGTTTATTCAGCCCAGCCAGCATTTTAAGGGCTGTGGATTTACCAGAACCGTTATGGCCTACAATCGCAGTCAGGCTGCGCGCCCGGAATGTGACGGAGACTTCCTTAAGAAGGATTGAGCCCTCCGCTGTTTGGAAGTGGGCGTCCTGCATGGCAAGAACGGCGGGGCGGTCAGACAAATCCATGGCGATGAACCAAATCTCTTGAAAATGCAGAAAATCCGCGTTGGGCGCGGATTGCGGAAAACGGACCCGGGGCACGGTATTGCGCCCCGGGATGCGTGGTTACCAGTCGTATTTTAATGTTGCTGCAATGGTCTGCCCTTCGTTCTGGTAGCAGTATCCGTTGTTGCAAATGTCGGCTTTGTTGTCGGCGAGGTTGGTGCCGTTGATGGCGAGTGTCAGGCCTTCAAGCTTGTCACTGACTGCACCGAAGTCATATCGGATGGCGGCATCAAGCAGTGTGTAAGACTTGTTCTTGCTGGTGTTGGTATAGTTGGCATAACTTGAGTCGATGTAGCGAACGCCAGCGCCAAGTCCAAAGCCACTCAGTGGTCCGTTATGGAAAGTGTAGTCCACCCAGGTCGATGCGGTTTTTTCCGGCGTTACGAGGGGGGTGTTGCCACGGTAGGAGCCTTTGACGATCTTGGCATTGTTATAGGCAAAGTTTGCAACAAGGCTCAGGCTTTCGGTCACATTTGCCTTGCCTTCGATTTCAAGCCCGCGTGATTCAAGCTTGCCGATAGGCTCGTAATACGAACCAATTGTTGCACTGTAGCCTGCATAGCGGGCAACATTGTCCTCGGTCAGGCGATAGGCAGATACGGTGATTAAACTATCGAACCCGATTGGTTCGTATTTGACGCCAACCTCATATTGTTCACCTTCGGTCGGGGTGAGCATCTTGCCGTCGATATCTTGACTGGTACTTGGCAGGAATGAAGTGCCCCAACTGACATAGGGTGATACACCGTTATCGAACGCGTAAAGTGCACTGGCATTAAAAGTCGTTGCGGTGTTGTAGTCTGTTGAGCCGGTATTCGTCAGGCGGCTGATGCGTTTGCGCTCCGCATAGTCGAAACGAACACCACCATTGAAATGCCAGTTTCCGTATTCCAGCTGATCCTGAACATAGACGCCTGTCTGGTTATAAGTAACATCATCCAATGTCGTATAGGCAGGCGTGCTGCCGGAAATCGATCTATATGGGTCATCAAGATAGAAACTGTAGTCGCTCAGCACTGCACTTGAACCAAATCGATAATCGGATTTCGAGTACATTAAATCCAGACCGGTCAACAATTCATGAGAAACCTCTCCGGTTTCAAAGCTGGTAATTGCCTGATTGTCGATCTGTGCACTCCAGAGTGTTTCCTGGACAGCCTGTGCCACACGCCGATATTCGTTGGCGTCAGAAGGGTTCCAGCCAGCCCCGGCAACGCCCCCGGTGAGATAGCGGGCCGTGAGGTCGAAATAGCCGAACCGTGCTTTTTGCGCCAAGGTGACCGGTGCATTGTTCAGGTCATGTGTCAGATCGTATCCGATCTGGAACTGATCCTGCTTCTGATAGTCGTAATCCGCGTCACTGGTACGATAGTCAAGGATTTCTCCATTCAGGTTCAGCAATGTCGCAGATGCATCCGTCTCGTCATGTTGTAAAAGGGTATAAACGGTCAGGTCCGTATTCTCATTGGGTTGCCAGCGAATGGTTGGCGAGAACATCTGGCGATCATCCTGGATGTCATTGCTTGTTTCGCCATAACGCGCCATGCCGACAAATCGCGAGGCCCATTCGCCATTCTCGCTGATATCCAGATTGTAGTCGAAACCGCCTTCATAGGATTCCGTGTCGGTGAAACGTCCATAGACGTTGTTTTTTGCATCTTTGTGCGGGCGTTTGGTGACGCTATTTAGCAAGCCGCCGGGTGTCGTCTGACCATATAGTGCCGCTGTTGGTCCCTTTACGATCTCAAGCTGTTCAAGGCTGTAAGGTTCAGTTCTGAAGGTTGCGTAGACACCGGTCATCTGCCGCAGGCCGTCACGATAATCGCCATAGATATGAACCGGATAGCCACGGACATAGACCTGATCGAAGCGTGGATCATAGCCGTAATTATTGGTTGCGACACCTGCGGTATAGGCGACCGCATCCTCAATGCTGGCGACTGCGCGGTCTTCAATTTCCTGTTCGGTCACGACCGAGATGCTTTTGGCGGTTTCGATCAGGGGAGTGCTGGTTTTGGTTCCCGAACTGCTGGTTGTTGCGACGTAACCATGCGCCAGTTCGTTTGAACTTTGTGCATTTGCTTCGACATAGACCGGATCAACAATTGTCGACGCATCCACATCGGAAGTTTCCATCTTTGCCAGGGAAACAGTGTTCTCGCCCGTGAACCGATAGGTCATGCCGCTACCCAGCAGCAGGACTTTAAGTGCATCAGAAGGCGTGTAACTGCCTTCCAGTTCCGAACTTTGCAAACCGTCGACACGATCCAGATCGTAGAACAGTTGCAAATTTGCCTGATCGGCAAAAGTCAACAGCGCCTGATTAAGGTCCTGTGACGGGATAGAAAATTCCATCGGTGTTGCACTGCTTACCGACATATTGTCCTGCTGTGCTTTCGCCGTGGCCGGAACCCCCGCAACGATCAACCCGGCAGCAAGTGCAAACAAACTTGCACCACATATCAACTGATATGCCAAACCTTTTACCAACCGGGCTTCGCCGGCTTTATTTACCTGCATTATGCAGACCCCCATCTTCGATATTTTCTTAATAACGCAAATGATTTGCATTTGCTGATATTAGGTGAGACGGGATTTGCATTATGATTCAGTAAGATAAATTTCTATTTTTTTGATTTTCTTCAGGGAGAAGGTCGAAAAATGGCCGAAATGCTGCTTTTCGGGAAGGCTGGGTGTCCGATTTAGTAAAGGAATGTCAGCAGCGGTGTAATGGAAACCTTGCGGATGGAGAGCTCTGTCGCAATCAGATCCAGTCCGATTTGTGGATCGCTCATGTCGAAAACACCGCTGACAAGCTTCCGTGCAACGGCTTCATTGGCGATCAGGATTTTTCCATGCTGATAGCGGGAAAACTCGGCAACCACTTCACGCAAGGCAACACGGTCAAAAATCAGCTTGCCCTTTTGCCAACTCAGAACGCGGTCCGAATTGACGGGATAGATATCTTCAAGTGAATATCGGCTGTATCTGACAGCCTCATTGGGGTTCAGAACGAGTGATTTTGTGGGGGGCGCGCCGTTTGTCAGGCTGACTTTCACACTGTGTTGCAATACAGAGATCGATGCATAATCATCGAATTTGTCGATGACAAAACGGGTCCCCAAAGCGCGTGCGATACCGTCGCCGGTGGACACGACGAAGGGGCGATCACCGGCATTCTCCATCGGAACTGCCTGAAAGTCGACGAGGCCGGCCAAAATTTCGATCCGTCGTTCCTGTTCACTGAACTTGACGTCAATGGCACTATCGGGACCAAGTGTTATATTGCTGCCATCGTCGAGGGTGACCGTCCTGATTTCGCCAGGTGCAGTACGGTAATCTGCACCCCAGACCAAAGCCGGATCCCCCATCAGCACTCTGCCGGAAAACAGTGCGATGAGCAGACAGGCAGCCATAGCAATCGCAGCCCATTTTCCGATACCCGGGCGAGGCGGTTTTTTGCCTTTGCCTGTGATTACCGTAGATGGCCGGATTTGCGTGTTCTGCTTGTCGGTCTCATGTATAGAGCGCTGCGCCGCATTTACATCGTCAGGAAACAGACTGGCATCCATCATCGCGAGTGCGTGATTGGCATCGGCGAATGCTTGCTGGTGGGAATGGGATTGTGCAAGCCAGGCATCCAGCGCTTCGTGTTCTGCATCATTCAGGCCGCCGTCAATCATCCGCGCAACCCAGTTGGCTGCACAAAGATCAATGCTTTCCTGTGTCTGTTGCGTTTGATTCACGTTACCGATCCGCGCCCGAAAACCGCTGTTTCATTTGGTCCATAACTGTAGGACGTTCAGAGTACAAGAAAAGGCTAAAAATTTTTGCACCAGATCACGCACCTTTCTTGCCCAGCCGTGCCATGACGTGGGCAATGGCACGGGCAATATGCTTTTGGACCGAACTGTCGGAAATACCAAGTCTCTCCGCAGCCTGATGATAGGTAAGCCCTTCTACGCGCACCAGCACAAAGATATTGCGCGTCTTTTCGGGAAGTTCATCAAGGGCACGTCGCACGAAATCAAGTTCAGATTGATCGCCGACAATTTGTTCTGGCGAGGGAGCATTGTGGGGAATCGTTCCAAGATTGCTGTCATCGGCGCTATTCACCGGGTTACGTTTTTGTGCGCGCACATGGTCCACGGCAAGGTTGTGGGCAACCCGATACAGGTAGGAGCGTACATGTGTCACATCATTCGATTTATTCTGCCGGGTGTGCTCGGTAACACGCAGGAATGTTTCCTGTGTCAAATCCACAGCAATATCAGCGTCGCGCAACAGGCGAGTGAGATAAATCTGCAATTCCCTTTGATGGGAAAGGAATAGGGTTTTGATGTCGGTTATTGCCAAACCGAAAACCTGCCTCTAATGATCCGATACTTGTTGAGTTATCAAAAATAATACTCATTCGCAATTAAATTGGGCCGCGTAACGGTTTAAAGAGTGTGAAATATGCTGTCAGATCGCTGTTCTGCTGATCGATCCACGCCCTTCAAGCAGAAGAAAACGAGCAATAATTTATTCATTCTGCAGCATTAAATCCGTGCCACATGACAATTCCCTTTCCTAAGGGGAACCACATTTCGATTATCAATTTCAGGCGTACGAATTGGGGGCAGCCCTTGGGGCGTATATAAATTTCTCATATTTTTTCAAAAAGTTCTTGATTTGTTCTTTTGTTTGTGGCATAAGAGAAAAGCACCCGGACCGAAACCCGCGAGGCCTTGTGCCTCGCGGGTTTTTGCGTTTGGGGCCGGATGAAAGAGGATATCAGGATGCAGCGGCAAAGACGCGGACATAGGCACGGGCAGGGCGGCGGGGCATTCCGCAGGATATTGACTGGCGGATGGCGGAGCCATTACGGCGGCATTCTGCCGGAGGAGTAAGAGAACTAAGGGGGCCAACCCGATCATTTGTCATGACGGGAGAGGTGCGTCTTTTGGGGAAGGGATAAGGTGAAACTGCCGGGAGTGGCAGCAATGGCAGCAGCGGGCCAAGACCCGTCGTTGGTGGACAGGTGGGGGCCTTGCGCCCGAGGTGCGTCCGGGCTTCATCGGTATGGAGCCCGGGACTGGATGTCAGTTGGAGACGTATTCTCCAACTAAATCAGAGGCATCAGATCACTAGCTAGATAGCAATTGGATGCCTGCCGTCGCATCCGAATGACAAAACCCTGCCGATTGGCGGGGTTTTGTCATTTGGGTCCTGGATTACGGGGCCGCGGGGCGAGGAGACGCGTGCGTCCACGCGATCTCCACATAACCTGCACCCAACTTTCATTGCGGCGTGAGATGGTGCTTGAAGAAAGCAATCATGTTCACGGGGATTTTTCAAAACTCGCAAACGACCCGCCCACGGCTAACCATCTGGCTGATGTGGAGGGGTTATCGAGATCAGTCGTCTCGGGGCGAGAGTGAACCCGATTGAGCGACGATCTTCTTTTCTGGTCAATAAATGTCGGTTGGTAAAAACAACAATGAAACTGTCAAATAGCATTGGCCGAACTCTGATCATCGCAGGTGTAATTGCTGTGGCGCTGGTGGCAATGGCGTCGGCCAGCGGTGTTCTTGAGGAAGAGCCGCAGGCATCCGTGCTTACCGAGTTTGTTTCGCTCGGCACAATCGAGGAAACGGTTCTTGCCAATGGTGAACTCGAACCAGCCCGGATCGTCAGTGTCGGTGCGCAGGTTTCCGGTCAGTTGAAAACCTTGCATGTTGAACTGGGTCAGAAAATCAAGGCCGGTGATCTGATCGCCGAGATTGACCCGACGGCACAGGCATATGCTCTTCGCATCGCAGAGGCGGCACTTGCCAATGTGAAGGCGCAGCGCAAGGCGCGTGGTTTTGAACTCAGGCGGGCTGAGCAAGCCTATGACAGACAGAAGAGCATGGCCCGTCAGCGTGCCGCTTCAGTCGCCGAGCTTGAGACGGCGGAGGCGGCGTTCAAAGTCCTGACGGCTGATATCGAGGCGTTGGACGCGCAGATTGCCCAAGCCACAGTGGAGGTCGAGAACGCGAAAGCCAACCTTGGCTACACGAAGGTTATCGCGCCGATGGATGGGGTTGTGGTTGCGGTTGTTACCAAGGCTGGCCAAACACTGAACTCCAATCTGGCCGTGCCGACGATCATTGTGCTGGCCGAGCTCAACGTCATGCAGGTTAAGGTAAGAATATCAGAAGCCGATATTACCCGCGTAAAACCCGGCCAGATCGTGCGTTTCACGATCATGGGCGAAACCCATCTTCCGACGGTCGGCAGATTGGAGCAGATTGCGCCCGCCCCGACATCAATCGCGACAGAATCAACGACGGCCTCCACAACCGGAGGGCAGGCGGCACAGGCTGTTTATTTCAACGGAATATTCACAACGCCCAATCCTGATGGCCGACTGCGGCCCATGATGACTACTCTGGTGACCATTGTGGTGGGGCAGGCAGAGGACGTGCCGCTGGTGCCATGGTCAGCGTTGACCGAGCGCGATCAGAACGGTCGCTATCGCCTTAGTGTCCGCTCCTCTTCTGGCGAAATTTCGGAGCGCCTTGTCACAATAGGACTGACTGACCGGATCAAGGCGCAAGTGATCGATGGCCTGCAGGTCGGTGAGGAGGTTGTCATTCCGGCTGATGGTCAGGCATCGGACTCTAACGCTATGGAGATGATGTGAGCGCTTTACTGGAAATAGAGAACGTCACACGGCTGTTTCAGACGGGCGAAGAGACGATTTCCGCGCTTGCGGGGATCAATCTTCATATCGACAGCGGTGAACTTGTCGCGATTGTGGGCGCAAGCGGATCGGGCAAGTCGACGCTCATGAATATTCTTGGCTGCCTTGATCAGCCGACTGCGGGCGATTACCGTGTCGGTGGGCGCAGTGTTGCCGGTTTGAGCGCAGACGAACTGGCAGCGTTGCGAAGGGAGCATTTCGGCTTCATCTTCCAACGCTATCATTTGCTCGGCACGCTCAACTCGACTGACAATGTCGCGATGCCAGCCGTTTACGCAGGCCTTGATACCGCCTCCAGGCGCGAGCGGGCCCGGTCACTTCTGGAGCGTCTCGGCCTTGGCGAGCGCGTCGATCACCGTCCAGGTCAGCTTTCCGGCGGTCAGCAGCAGCGGGTGTCGATTGCTCGCGCGCTTATGAATGGTGGGCGTATCATCCTTGCCGACGAGCCGACCGGAGCGCTTGACAGCAGAAGCGGTGAAACCGTGCTTGAGATTCTCAAGGAGCTTCATCGGGACGGCCATACGGTCATTATCGTCACCCACGATATGGAGGTCGCGGCCCACGCTGATCGCATCATCGAAGTCCGTGACGGTCTGGTTCTGTCTGACCAGCGATGCCGCGAACCTCTGGTTGGTGCTCCCTTACCTTCCTTTGCACGTTCCGGGTCTGTTGGCGTGCTGGCAGGTTTCCATCGACGGTTTGCAGAAGCTTTTCCCATGGCGTTGCGCTCGATGGCGGCTCATCGGGTCCGCACATTCCTGACCATGCTGGGGATCATCATTGGCATCGCTGCCGTGGTTTCAGTCGTCGGTCTGGGCGAAGGGATACGCCAGCGGGTCCTTGCCGAGATCAGCGAACTTGGTGCCAGTACACTTTCCATTTATCCCGGGCAGGGTTGGGATGACGAGCGCGCCGACAGTATCAGGACGCTGGTTGTGTCCGACGCCGAGGCTTTGTCTGCGCAAAACTATATCGACAGCGTTACGCCGCTGGTGTCGACGATTGCGCGCATTCGGTTCGGCAGCACTTCCATGTCCGCCAACGTTGACGGTGTCGGTGAGGATTATTTTCGGGTAAACGGCCTCAAGATCGTGCAGGGCAACGGCTTCACGGCCGACAGTATCGCCGAGCGTCGTCAGGAGGCCGTGATAGACGACAGAGCCGCAACTACGCTTTTTCCGGGTAGTGAATCTCCGCTTGGCAAGATCATCATGATCGATCGCGTGCCGGTGGTCATCATCGGCACGGTGGCCCAGCGTTCCGGCATGTCGGGCAAAACCCTGCAAATATACCTTCCCTATACTGCTGTGGCCGGCAGGCTGCTTGGGGCGGCAACGAGCCTTGCCGGGCTGACCGTTCGCATATCTGACAATGTTGACACGATTGTTGCCGAACGCGCGATTGTCGGTCTGATGACACGCCGTCACGGTATACAGGACTTTTTTGTCTTCAACAGTGACCAGTTGCGCCGGATCATGGAGAAGACGTCGCGGACGATGACGCTGCTGATTTCTTCGGTCGCGGTCATTTCGCTGATCGTTGGTGGGATCGGCGTTATGAACATCATGCTGGTTTCCGTCACCGAGCGTACCCGCGAGATCGGCCTGCGCATGGCGGTCGGCGCACGGCGTATCGACATCATGCTTCAGTTTCTGATTGAAGCTGTCACGATTTGCATTGCCGGATCTCTGCTTGGCGTCGGAGTGGCGCTTGGCGCGGCTGCTGCGTTTGGGGGACAGGGCAGTTCATTCCCGATGATCATTTCGATCGACGCCATCCTTTCCGCCTGTCTGGTCGCACTTCTCATCGGCCTCGTTTCCGGTTTTCTGCCGGCACGCAATGCCTCGCGGCTTGATCCGGTCGTTGCGCTTTCCAGAGAGTAGTCATGGTTTTTGTCAGATTGATTGTTCCTTGCCTGTTTGTTGTCCTTGTCGGTTGCACCAGCCCGTCGACAGACTATCTGCGCCCTGATCTGCCGGAGGGACCGACATGGTCTGCTTCGGTTGCCGCAGATACGGCGAATGCGAGTGCAGATCAGTGGTGGATTGCATTTGGAGATTCCGGACTTACCACCCTGATCAGCGAAGTGGTCAGTCGCAACAACGACATTTTCGCTGCGACCGTTCGTGCGCGCAGAGCGCGCCTGCAAGCGGACCTTGCGGCGAATGCCCTGTTCCCGAAGTTGAGCGGGACTCTTAACACTTCGAGGAGCAGGCCTCTTGAAGGAAGTACGACTTCGACAGCATCTTCGTCTGCAACAATCGGTGTTTCCTATGAAGTCGACTTGTGGGGCAAACTGGCGGCACAACGCGACAGCACAAGCTTCGACGCGGAGGCAACTGCCGAGGATTACGAAGCGGCGCGCCTGGCAATCATCGGCATGACGATCGAAACCTATTTCCGTATCGCCCATGCCAATGAGTCGATTGCATCGGCTATAAACAGCCTTGATTATGTAGAGCAAATTCAGGATCTCGTTCGAAAGCAGGCAGAAGTCGGGGATGTTTCCGATCTGGAACTTAGAGAAAGCGAACAAGCTGTCGAGACTCAGGCTGCGCGAGTAGCGGAGTTGCAGCAGGCCCGCCTTGTTCTGCGCAATGTGCTTACGGTCCTTTTGAACGGTGCGCCAAACCCGGTTCCAGAACCGCAGAGCCTGCCGCAAAAGAAGTTTCCGGAGCTTGCAGCAGGGTTGCCCGCCGATCTGCTTGCCCGCCGTCCTGATCTTCGTGCAGCAGAAGCGCGGTTGCGGGGGACGTTGAAGAGCGTGGACGCGACGCGGACCAGCTTCTATCCGGGGATATCGCTTACCGGTGGGTTAGGGACCAGCAGCGATCAGCTGATTTCCTTCGTCTCCAACCCGGTGGCAACCCTGGGAGGAGGTGCTGTTCTCTCATTCCTTAACCTGAAGGATATGAGTTTGACGATTGCGGTTTCAGAGACCCATTATGAAGAGGCCGTCACCGCATTTCGCAAAACTTTGCTGAACGCGTTTGCCGATGTGGCCAATGCGCTCGGCGCGCGCGCCAGCTATGGCGAGCAGTCACGCCGACTTGATAATGCCTATATGGCCGCGCTGGAAGTCGAGAAACTGACCGAGACACGTTATCGGGCCGGTGCGACCACCCTGCGCATCTGGCTCGATGCGCAGGAACGCCGTCGTTCTGCCGAAGTGGTTCTTGCCGATGTGCGGCTCGCACAGTTTGTCAATGAATCGATGCTTTACCGCGCGCTTGGCGGAAGTACTGCAATCGCTGATGAAGAGGTTGCGGCAGTACAATGATGAAGTGCGCTCTTTGATACAGATAAATCATCGGACCGCCTCTTGAGCCCGTTACACTGGAGTTCCTGTTGCCGAACATCTCCACAAAACCTCGACAAAATCTTAACCTGCCCTCGACGTGGGAGCCGTAATCGTTGAGTGTTATTCTGGAACTCCGATCCCGGCATTGCTGGCAGATGCATGATGATACTTTCAATCGGTTGTGAATAACCTGGGGTGAGATGCGCCTCAATCAAATGAATCCTTTTGGGTGAAAAGCCAAAGATCGAAAACATGTCCATGAACAATGCCTTGATCCTCATCATTGAGGACGAGCCCGAGATCGCGGAAATCATCGGGACTTACCTGTCACGCGAAGGATTCCGGGTTGTTACGGCTGGTGATGGAACGGTCGGGCTTGCCCATCATCAGCGCTTGCGGCCCGACCTTGTGGTGCTGGATATCAAGCTTCCGGGGCAGGACGGTTATGAAGTGCTGGCGGCGATCCGTCGACGTGGTGATACGCCCGTCATCATGGTAACGGCGCTTGCCGAGGATCTCGACAAGTTGCAGGCGCTACGTATTGGTGCAGACGATTATGTCGTTAAACCGTTCAACCCGCTTGAGGTTGTGGCGCGTGTTAAGGCGGTCTTGAGGCGAACCATTGCCCGTGATGACGGGCAAATGTTGCGCGTCGGACCATTGACCATTGATCCACAGGCCTATCGGGTGGAGGTCGAAAGCGCGGCGGGACCGGTTGTGCTCGGCCTTACCAGAACCGAATTTCGCATTCTGGCTTATATGGCCTTGAGGATTGGCAGAGTGTTCGAGCGCTCGGAACTGGTCGATGCGTGCCTGCCGGAGGGTGAGGCGCTGGATCGGACAGTGGACAGCCATGTCAGCAATCTGCGGCGCAAACTGGCTGCTGCCGGAGCGGATGGCATGCTCGTCGGTGTCCGTGGTGTCGGTTATCGACTGGACAACACGCATGGCTAGAAATCTGAATTCCCGCATCGTTCGTGCGATGATTTCGCTTACATTGCTTGCTTTCACCGTCGTTTATTTCGGGTTAACGGCGTATTTCTTCTTCATTTATGAATGGCTTTATCCGGATTTCACCGACGACGACATCCTGCGCACTGGTGATATCGTAACGCTGGGCCTTCTTCTGGGGATCGGCATATTAACCGCCTCATTGTTGGGGTGGGTTCTGGCACGACGGATTGTGGATCCTTTGAAATCTGTTGCCGCGGCTGCGCGCAAGGTGGCGAATGGGGATTTTTCGGCGCGCGCCTCATTGAGCCGGGGCAATTTTGGCGAGGCGAGCGATCTGGTTGACGATTTCAATCAGATGGCAGGGCGACTGCAACGTGCCGAGGCCGAGTTGAAATATTCTAACTCGGCCATTGCACATGAATTGCGAACGCCTTTGACCATTCTGCGTGGGCGGCTCCAGGGGTTGCTGGATGGTGCCTTCGCCCCCAGTCCGGAACTGTATGGTCGCCTGATTAACCATGTGGATGATCTGTCGGCCATCGTCGAGGAGTTGCGGGCACTGGCGCTGAGCAATGCGGGGCAGCTCGATCTGCAATATTCACGTCTTGATCTGGCGGTGGAGGCCGAGGCGGCGCTCATCTCGCTTGAGGATCATTTCAGCAAGGCCGGGATCACGGTAATGCGCCAGTTGTCCAGCGCCGTCGTCAGTGCTGACCGCGCGCGATTGAGGCAGGCTTTCGTGGCGGTTCTGGAAAATTGCTGTCGTTACGCGCCGCAAAGTACGGTGCATGTCGAGACCGGTGTGGCCGGACAGTATGTCTTTTTCCGTTGCACGGATACAGGACCGGGCCTTCCTGAAGAAAGCCGCACGCGTGCCTTCGAGCGGTTCTGGCGTGCGGACGACTCACGGGGGCGTAGCGGTGGTGGTTCCGGCCTGGGCTTGCCAATTGTCAGGGCGATTGCCCGGGCGCATGGAGGCGATGCGTCGATATTCCCTTCTGATCATCCTGGTCTTGCCGTCGAAATCCGGCTGCCGTGCCAAGTGTTACCTTTCGTCTGATTTACCAATGTCCAAACATCTTCCTTATTCCGACGACTATACTGACCTTGCGGCGCGGCATGTTTCCATGCGGCGTATATTGTCGCTGTTCATTCCTTACCGGAAACGGATCGTAGCGGTCATATTGCTTATGATCATGGCCTCAGCGGTCGGTCTGGCGGGACCGTTCCTGTTGCGGGCGATCATTGACGAAGCTTTGCCCGCCAATGATATCAAACTGCTTGTCGGGCTGGTGGGAGGTATGGTCATCGTCGCCCTGCTTTCGGCGGCGGTCGGTGCCTATCAGGTAATCCTCATGTCACGTATCGGACAGGCGGTTCTGCATGCCTTGCGGGTGCGGCTTTACGCCCATCTCCAGAGCCTTTCGTTGCGGTTCTTTACCGGAACGCGTGTGGGCGAGGTTCAGTCGCGCATCGCCAGTGATATCGATGGGCTGCAATCGTTGGTAACGGAAACTGCCAACGAACTTGGTCGTTCGCTCAGTGCGGTTGTCATGACGGCCATTGCCATCGTGATCCTTGACTGGCGGTTGGCTCTTTTTGTTCTGTTCGTGGTGCCGGGAACGATCCTGATCAGTAGCCGCGTTGCCCGTATGCGCGAAGCGTTGACTTACCAGCAGCAGGCGCGCGCCGCCGACATGTCCGTGGCGGTGCAGGAAACGCTTTCGGCCTCGGGTGTCATCCTTGCCCGCACGATGGGAAGGGGACCACATCTTGTACAACGGTTCACCCGGATATCGGGAGACCTGGCGAAACTTGAGGTGAAGTCACATACCGCCGGCGAATGGCAGTGGTCCTTGATCAGCTTCGCGCTGGCCGTCCTGCCGGCGATGACGTTGCTGGCGGGGGGGCTGCTGATGCAGACAGACAATCCTGCCACCATCGGTACGCTGGTTGCGATGATCGCGTTACAGGAACAGCTATTGTGGCCTTTCGAGCAATTGTTGGAAATCGGACGCGATACACGAAAAACACGTGCCTTGTTTGCCCGGGTTTTCGAGTATCTGGACAAGCCGGTTGAGATCACCGAGAAACCGGCACCCGTTACAATTCGCCGTTCGGACATGCGTGGTCAGGTAGAACTGGAGCATGTCAGTTTTGCCTACCATGAGGATGGCCCGACTGCTGTGCATGACATAAGCCTCATGATCCCCGCAGGCAGCAATGTCGCGATAGTCGGCCCGACGGGTTCGGGCAAGACGACACTGGGATACTTGCTGGCGCGGCTTTACGATGTGGATAGTGGTGCCATCCGGTTTGATGGCGCGGATCTGCGCGATCTCAGTTTTCAATCGCTGTCCGAAATGGTGGGGGTCGTTGCTCAAGAGCCCTATCTGTTCCATGCCTCTGTGGCAGAGAACCTGCGCTTCGCAAAACCGGACGCGACCGAGGCCGAACTGGTTGCGGCTGCAAAGATTGCCCAGATTCACGGCCATATCGCGTCGCTACCTGAGGGCTATGATACGCTGGTTGGTGAAGACGGATACCGATTTTCCGGTGGCGAGAAACAGCGCTTGGTACTGGCTCGCACCATCCTGCGCGACCCGCCTGTGCTTTTACTGGACGAGGCGACCAGTGCTCTTGATACACGTACGGAACGTGCGATGTCGTCTGCGTTGAACCACATGTCGGAAGGCCGGACAACGATTACCATCGCGCACCGGCTGTCCACCATCCGCCATGCGGACCAGATCGTGGTGATGAAAGCAGGACGCATCGCAGAGCAGGGTCGTCATGACCAACTGGTCGCTCTTGACGGTGTTTATGCGGATCTGTTGCGCGTTGTGTGACCTTGCAACAGCGTGCAACAGATCGCCTCTTATTCACGCAATAGCTTGATCCGCAGCCTTTGAGCGCTTCGGATGTGATGTCTTGCATCGGCATCGGCCTGATCGGCGTTGCCGGACCGGATGCTGTCGATAATGTTCTTATGTTCCTGATAGGCACTTTCGGGGCGGCCGTCATATTGAAGCGTCGTACCGCCCAGAAGCGCCATTGAATTCGATAAAGAATTAAGTGCATCAATAAGATAGCGATTGTTCGCTGTTCGATACAGCGCCTGATGAAACAGCCGGTTTGCTTCTGCAACTTTCACCGGGTCCTGCCCGTTTTTCAGCATCAGTTCATTCAGATCTTCCAGTTCGGCGATTTCAAGCTCTGATGCGTGGCGCGCGGCATAGCGGGCGGCTGTTCCTTCCAAAACTTCGCGAATTTCATACAGCTCGATCACTTCGCGATGATCGAGTTCCTTGATGACAGCCCCGTGTCGCGGCATGTGGATCAGCAGACCATCACTTTCCAGACGCCGAATGGCATCGCGCACCGGGGTGCGGCTGATTCCAAACCTTTCAGCAACTTCCACCTCGCGGATTCGGGTTCCCGGCTTGAGTTCGCCATGCTGGATGGCTGCCAGAAGCTTTTGATAGGCAACTTCCCCACGGGGCTGGTGATCGGCGGAATCTGGGCTCATGAGAGGGCACCTGCTTTGTTCTGTCTGGTTTTAACTTGACACAAGCATGCTGAAATCTCAAGGTTGGAGACAATTGTATACAAGAGTATCCATTAAAATACGAAACGAGGTGGAGACGCCGTGAAAACTGAATCCGATCATTATGATGTCCTTGTCGCGGGCGGCGGGCAGGCGGGGCTGATTGCCGCGATCGTCGCTGCGGAAAAAGGCGCGCGCGTCTGTCTGCTGGAAGGGGCACCCAGAACCCATCGCGGCGGGAATACCCGCCATACCCGCAATTTGCGACCCATGCATATTGGCCCCTTGTCGGTTTTAAGCGGCACTTATGACGAGGCGGAATACTGGGATGACCTGATGCGGGTGACCAAGGGGAAAACCAACGAAACACTCGCCCGCATGACCCTGCGCCAATCGACAGAAGCCGTTGACTGGCTTGAGGCGCGTGGTGTGCAGTTTCAGCCGCCACTTGGCGGAACCCTGCATTTGGGTCGAACGAATGCGTTCTTCATGGGCGGGGGCAAGCAACTGTTAAACGCCCTTTATCGGCATGCCGATAAGCTTGGCGTTGAAGTTCATTACGATGCGATGGTCACATCCGTAGAGATTTCGGGAGGAAGATTTAAAAGCCTTCAGGTTGGTGATCACACCATTTCGGCAAATGCGTTCGTTGCGGCAGCCGGCGGATTTGAAGCGAATATCGAGTGGCTGAAAGAGGCATGGGGCGACATTGCCGAAAATTTCCTGATCCGGGGGACGCCCTATAATCGTGGTGATTTGCTGCGCATGCTGCTTGATGCCGGGGCCCGGCAGATCGGGGAACCCAATCAGTGCCATGCGGTGGCAATTGACGGGCGCGCGCCAAAGTTTGACGGCGGAATCTGCACGCGGGTTGACTGCGTGTCGCTTGGCATTGTGGTGAACAGGAATGCCGAGCGATTTTATGATGAAGGCGAGGATTTCTGGCCAAAGCGATATGCGATCTGGGGCCGCCTTGTTGCGGACCAACCTGATCAGGTGGCCCATGTGATTATTGACCAGAAAGCGCGCGGTGCCTTTATGCCCCCCGTTTTCCCGGCCGTGGTCGCCGATACGATTGGCGAATTGGCCCAAAAGATCGGTCTGGATCCCGCGACGCTTGAGAAAACCGTTGCCGACTATAACGCGGCGGTTCAACCGGGAAAATTTGATCATACCGAACTGGATGGGGTTCATACCAGCGGGCTTGTGGTGAACAAGACCAACTGGGCGCGAACACTCGATCATCCCCCCTATAGCGCCTATTGCCTGCGGCCGGGCATCACATTCACCTATCTCGGGGTGGAAGTCAGCGAAAAGGCGCAGATGCAGATGGCCGACGGGACCGAAAGCCCGAACATCTTTGCTGCGGGTGAAATTATGGCCGGAAACGTTCTGGGCCAAGGATATCTTGCCGGGATTGGCATGACGATTGGAAATGTGTTTGGACGAATTGCAGGAAGGGAGGCTGCCGATTATGCGCTCAACCGATAAAACAACCGAAGCCGCCCGCGTGATGTCGATCTGCAATGCCTGCCGTTATTGCGAGGGACATTGTGCCGTTTTCCAAGCGATGGAACTGCGGTTGGAATTCAATTCCGATACGCTCGATTATCTGGCAAACCTTTGCCATAACTGCGGGGCCTGTTATCACAATTGCCAATATGCGCCGCCGCACGAATTTCAGCTTAACGTTCCGGCCGCGATGGCGGAGCTCAGGCAGGAAAACTACGGCGTTTATGCGTGGCCGGGCTTTATGGGCAAGCTGTTTGCCAATAACGGTCTTTGGGTCAGTTTTCTGTCAATCGTTGTGATCACGCTTTTTCTGGGCGGAACGGCCATTCTGACCGGGGATGATTTCTTTTCAGCGCACGAAAACGCATTTTACGGCGTGATTTCGCATGATGTTCTGGCCGCAATGTTTGGTGCGGTCGGTGGATTTGTGCTGCTTGCGCTGCTGGTTTCGATAGTTAAATTCTGGCGGACAATGAATTTGCCAAGTCCTTTCAGGCTTGATTATCCCCGCGTCATGCAGGGGATCAAAGATGCTCTTTCGCTGAAATATCTGGATGGGGGTAACGGGCAGGGATGCTCGTATCCAAGCGAAACGCCCTCCATGGCAAGGCGTTGGTTCCATCAGATGACATTCTGGGGCTTCATGCTGTGCTTTGCGGCCACATCGTCGGCCACGGTCTTGCATTATGGCTTCGATCTTCCCGCACCTTACGGGTATTTGAGCCTGCCCAAACTGTTTGGCATTCTGGGAGGACTTGGTCTTATTGTGGGGCCAGCGGGGCTGCTGATCCTGAAGGCCCAGGCAGATGCCGCCCCGAAAGGCAAAACGAACAAGGGTATGGATGTCAGTTTTCTGGTTCTGCTGTTTTTGACAAGTCTGACCGGACTTTGCCTGATGTTTGTGCGTGATACGCAATATGTCGGGGTGATGTTAAGCATCCATCTTGGTGTTGTGATGACGCTGTTTCTGTCCATGCCATATGGCAAGTTTGTGCATGGTTTTTATCGCCTGATCGCGCTGATTGTATTTGCGGTCGAAAAGAACGATCACAAGCAGGTGGTCGGCGTTTGTCCGGACAAGAAAGCGGCCTGAACGTCAAAAGACAAAAGAGCGGCGCACGACGTGCCGGTCTTTTGTCTGCAACGAGACAGATAGAACCGGTTAGCGCGGGAATGCAATCCGCACCTTGAGGCCGACACCGTCTTTGCCGTCTTCAAGGGACATAACGGCCTGATGTGCGTTGGCAACTTCTTTGACAATAGCCAGTCCAAGGCCACATCCTTGCCCGTTTTGCTCATCAAGGCGCACGAACCGTTCCAGAACCGTATCGCGGTCTTTTTCCGGGATACCGGGGCCGTTGTCTTCAACCTCCAGAACCGGACCTACAGCAACGCCGCGACCAATGACGCGAACCGTCACAATCGTGCCGGGAGTGCCATATAAAATGGCATTCTCGATCAGGTTGCCAAGCATTTCCTGAAGCAGAACCTCGTTTCCTGTTTCAATTTCACAGTTCATGCCCTCGCTTTGATCGTCGAAACCAAGATCAATATCGTGGCGGATCGCATAGCGAACCATCCCGGATGTCACCGAGGCGGCAAGGGCCAAGAGATCAGTCTTCTCGTAGCGGACAGCCTTTCGGCCTTCCGGTGATACCCGCGCGAGGTTCAGAAGCTGGTTGGCAAGTCTGGCCGTCTGACGGGTTTGACTGACGATACGTTCAAGAGCTTGACGGTCTTGTTGGTCGCTGGCATTGCGCAAAGCCCATTCGGCTTCGGCCTGTACTGTCGCAAGCGGGGTACGTAGCTGGTGTGATGCATCGGCGATGAAACGCTGATTGGCCGTGATTGAGCTTTCCAGACGTGCCAAAAGTGCATTTAGAGATCTGACGACCTCGGTGACCTCCTTGGGCATGGCATGGCGAATTGGCCGCAAATCATCAGTTGATCTGCGGCGGATTGCCTGTTGAAGGCGTCTTAGGGGGGCAAGTCCGCGTGAAACGCCGATCCACGCGAAAACGCCGCCGAGAAACATCAGAACCAGAAAATCAGTGGTCGATCCCAGAAGTTCGTCATAAATCAGATTGTCGCGTTCACGCCGGGTCTGGCTGACATCAATGGTGACCCAGCCATAGATGTTCGACGACGGATTGGAAACCAGATATTTCATGGTTACCGCGCGTACGTCCTCGTTGCGATAGTGTGCGTTATAGAAATGGGGGACACCCGGTTCCAGCGTAACACCAGCGGGCAGTCGCGGCAGACCAGAATCCCCCGTCACAAACGCCCCGTCCGGACCCTGTACGCGGTAATATGTGTTTTCGCGGGTGAATTGCTCGAGCAGCAACTCGATATCACGCGATAGCAAATCGCCCCTTGAATTGATTGCGTGTTCGGAAATCGTTACCGCCAAGGCGACCAGAAGCCGGTCCTGAATACGGTTGGCCATTTCGCTAACGGTCAGATAGTTTTTGGCCAGCAGCCCGAATGCCAGCATTAATCCAGGCAGCAAAAGCCAGCGCAGGAGCCTTGCGCGCAATGATGTTGATATGGCGGTAGCGTTTTCGGTCATTCGTCAATCATATAGCCAAGTCCGCGAATAGTCCGGACTTCGACATCACCTGATGCAATTTTTTTGCGCAGGCGACTGATGTAAAGTTCGATGGATTTTACGCTGGCCTCATCATCAAAACCGAACAGATGCAGGGCGATTTTTTCCTTGCTGATCACCTGACTTACGTTCAGCAGCAGGATTTCCAGCACACCACGTTCGCGCGGTGTTAGCGAAACGGGCTGTCCATCAATCGTGACGGACCGGTCCACCGAATTGAATGTCAGTTTTCCAACCGTAATGGCGGGATTACGCTGCCCGATATTGCGCCGCAAAAGTGCGCGGGCACGGGCTTCGAGTTCCGACAGCTCGAACGGTTTGACCATATAATCGTCTGCCCCGGCATCCAGACCGGCGACACGTTCATCCAGATTGCCGCGTGCGGTCAGGATCATGACGGGCAAATTCATTTTGCGCGCGCGCACGGTTTTCAGAATTTCAATCCCGTCCAGTCCCGGAAGCGACAAATCGAGGATCAGAAGATCGAAGGTTTCTTGCAGAACAAGTCGAAGAGCATCTTCGCCATCATGAACCAGATCGACAGCATGATCGGTCTGCCGCAGGGCAGCAGCGATTTTGTCAGCCAGAACAAGGTTATCTTCTACGATCAGGATACGCATTCTGCCTAAATAACACCGAAAACGACTTCGAAAATGAAAAATTTGACCCTAGACAGCAAACTGACAGCTTTTTCGTTTAGATTTTGCGTCATAGGCAAACGGCACTCCCGGCAACGACCGGTCAGAAGAACAATAACAGCCGAAAGCCTGAATGGGAGGAAATCGACACTTGATGCATGTCTGTGCGTCACGCGCTTCTTCCTTCCATTCGAGAGAAAACAACCGTTATGGAGGGAAAGCCCAATGTCATGGGGAAAAACCGTTAATCAATCATTCAAAACCGCATGTGCGGCTGCGGCAATTGCTTTTGGCTTTGCCGGTACAGCAACCGCACAGGATGCCGACTTTGCCGGGGATCGTGTCGAACTGATTATTCCGTTCGGTGAAGGTGGGGGGACTGATACCTGGGGCCGGTTCTGGGCACCGTATTTCAGCGTCTTTCTGCCGGGAAACCCGACCGTTGTCGTCAAGAACATTCCGGGCGGCGGTTCGACTTCGGGGGCGAACCAGTTTGAAGCCCGCGCCAAACCTGATGGATTAACCGCTATCGGAACTTCCGGCTCAACCCAGTTTCCGTATCTGTTGCGCGACAAACGCGTGCAATATGAAATGCGTGACTGGCGCGTGGTTTTGGCTTCGCCGACGGGTGGTGTTGTTTATGTGAATTCCGATCTGGGTCTTAAGTCGGCTGCTGACATGAAAGCACTTGAAACCGTCAAGTTGCGTTATGGTAGTCAGGGCGCGACATCCCTTGATCTGGTTCCGTTGCTAGCGTTTGAGCTGCTGGGACTTGATGTCGATGCCGTGTTTGGCATGAAAGGCCGCGGGGCCGGTCGTCTTGCGTTTGAGCGTGGCGAAGTCAACATCGATTACCAGACTTCGTCGGCTTTTATTAACAACGTTACACCACTTGTTGATATCGGCAGCGCTGTTCCGCTGTTCTCGTGGGGGGCGATCGACGATGACGGCAATATCGTGCGCGATCCTTCCTTCCCCGACCTGCCAAGTTTCCCGGAAGCATATGAGATGATGAAGGGTGAAAAACCTTCGGGTCCCGCCTGGGATGCTTACAAAGCCTTTTTCATTGCCGGTTTCCCGGCTCAGAAAATGGTCTTCCTGCCAAAAGATACGCCTGAGGAAATCGTGCAGGCCTATCGTGAAGCGGCACAGGCCGCAACCGAAGATGAAAGCTTTGTCGCGGATCGACAGGCAACGCTTGGCGAATACAAACAGATCGTTGGCGAGCCTGCAGAGCGTATTTTCCGCATGGCTGTGAACGTTCCAGAAGAAGCCCGTGAGTGGGTGCAAAAATGGCTGACCGATAAATATTCGGTTCAGTTCTAACTGAAAATCTGAAGTCTCCCGTTTCCTGATCGGGGTGGCCTTGTCCACCCCGCTTTTTTAACCCTGCGACTGTCTGGTCGTTTCAAGGGAACGGGCGAACTTTGTCTTTTGACGGAGTTTCCTGATGCTTGATGCAATGATGACGGCACTGTCTCATTTCGCGCAGCCAACCCATCTGATCTATCTTTTGCTGGGGGTTGGAATGGGCATGATTGTTGGCATTCTGCCCGGTCTGGGCGGAATTGTCGGGCTGTCTCTTCTGTTACCTTTCATTTATGGCATGGACCAGATTTCGGCACTTGCCATGTTGATCGGTCTTGTTGCTGTTATCCCGACCTCGGATACATTTACATCTGTCTTGATGGGGATACCGGGATCAAGTGCATCACAAGCAACAGTTCTTGATGGTTTTCCTTTGGCCAAAAAAGGCCATGGTGCCCGTGCGCTGGGGGCTGCATTTTCGGCATCCTTGGTCGGGGGACTGGTGGGGGCTGTTATCCTGACCGGCTTTGTCGTGATCGCGCGGCCTCTGATCTTGGCATTTGGTTCGGCCGAACTCTTTATGCTCGCTGTTCTTGGTCTGTCGATGGTCGGCGTTCTTGCCGGTAAAAGCCTGCCTAAAGGCGTGATTGCTGCGGGCCTTGGCCTGCTGCTGGGGGCGCTTGGTGCGGCTCCGGCCACCGGCGAACTCCGCATGAGCTTTGACTCTGTTTATCTGATGGATGGTCTGCCACTCGTCATTGTCGGGCTGGGCATGTTTGCGTTCCCTGAAATCATCGACCTGTGCCGGCAAAATCGATCTATTTCTGATCAGGGCACCCTTGGTCTGGGGTGGCGCGACGGCGTTCGGGATATGATCCGTCACAAATGGTTGTGCCTGCGGTGTGCCGGTCTTGGCAGTATTGTCGGGGCGCTGCCCGGGCTTGGCGGAAGTGTTGTCGACTGGATCGCCTATGGCCATGTCGTCCAGACCGCAAAAGACAAATCGCAATTCGGCAAGGGCGACATTCGCGGTGTTCTGGCACCGGAAAGCGCAAACAATGCCAAGGAGGGCGGCGGGCTTGTTCCCACCTTGCTGTTTGGTATTCCCGGATCGGGCAGCATGGCCGTTTTCCTTGGCGGTATGGTCCTGATTGGTCTTGAAGCCGGCCCTGCAATGGTTGGGCGCGATCTTGATATCACCTACACGATCATCTGGTCGCTTGCGATTGCCAATGTGGTTGGTGCTGGTGGTGCATTGCTGATTTCGCCTTTCGTCTCGCGCCTGACGACAATCAAATACGGTTACCTTGCGCCGTTCATGATTACGGTGATCTGCTTTGCCGCGTTTCAGGCGACGCGTTCCCTTTCCGATATGATCGCTTTGTTGGTGCTTGGTGTTCTTGGCGTCCTGATGAAACGCTTTGGCTGGCCTCGCCCGGCGTTTCTGATTGGTTTTGTGCTCGCATCCAACACGGAAACCTACCTTTATCAGGCCCTGCAATTCTACAACTGGGAATTCTTGACCCGTCCAGGTGTGGTAATTATCGCGGCTCTGACAGTCATTTCCGTTCTTATGGGGATGCGAAAACACCCGGTAAATCCGGTTGAAGAAGAAGAAAGCAGTCATTCCCACAATCCGAAACGCTGGCCGCAAATCTTGTTTGCGGGCGTGCTTCTGGCGTTCTTTGCGTTCGGAATTTGGGATGCAACGCAGCATTCCTTCCTTGGCAGTGTCTTTACCGGTGCGGTTTCGGTCGTGATGTTTGTCGTTTCGGCGATTTTGATCTGGCAATTGATTGTATCGCCACCGTCCCATGCGGCCAATTTTGATCATGAATTTGATCTTGAACATCAGGACGTGAAGCCGACCGCAGGTCTTTGGCACTACGTTCTTTGGGTTGCCGGAATGGTGGCCGCAACCGCTGTGTTTGGGTTCCTGATTGCGATTACCGGGTTCTTCATTGCCTTCCTTCGGGTCAAGGCAAAGGCATCGTGGCTTCGGACGTTGCTTTTAACCGGGCTTGCGATTGGCGGGCTTTGTGTTCTTGCGTGGTCACTGGTTCTCGATTTCCCGGCCGGGATGCTTCAGGACCTGATTGAACTTCCCTGGCCGCTGGGGTGATCGACATGAAAAATACCGTGATTGTGAATGACCAACATGCTGTTCCCTGCGTGATGATGCGTGGCGGGACATCAAAAGGGCCGATCTTTTTGGCCAGTGATTTGCCCGAAGACGTTGCCGCGCGTGATCGTCTTTTGCTTGCGGCGATGGGGTCGCCAGACAAACGTCAGATTGATGGAATTGGCGGTGCCGATACGTTAACCAGCAAATCATGCATTGTTGCGCCGTCCAGCCGACCGGATGCAGATGTCGAGTTCCTGTTTGCCCAGGTCGCCATCGACAGGGCAGAGGTTGATGTTAATCCGAATTGCGGGAACATGACCGCAGCCGTTGCCCCGTTTGCGATTGAGGCCGGTTTGGTGCCGGTTACAGGGGATCAAACACTGGTCCGCATTTACAATAAAAATGTCGGTGCATTGGTTGACGTTCTGGTCGCGACACCCGGCGGAAAGGTGACCTATAGCGGGGATGCGGCGATTGATGGCGTGCCCGGGACGGCGTCCCCGCTGATATTGCGGTTCAAGGATATCATGGGCAGCAAAACCGGTCGGCTCCTGCCAACGGGGAAACCGATCAACTATATCGACGGGCTTGAAGTGACCTGTATTGATGTGGCGGTTCCGATGGTGATGTTTCGCGCCCGCGATCTTGGAATAACGGGGAACGAAACAAAGGCGCAGCTTGACGGCAATGCAGAACTGATTGCGCGGATGGAAGCCGTGCGCCGCAAAGCATCGGAACTGATGGGGCTTGGCGACTGTACCGGCAAGGTCGTGCCGAAAATGGCCATTCTGTCAGAGCCGACAAAAGGTGGCGATATTACATCGCGCTATTTTGTGCCGCATAATTGCCATGCGACCCATGCGGTGACCGGTGCGATTTGTGTTGCCAGTTGCGCATCACTTTCTGGAAGTATCGTTGATGGTATGATCAGTCTCAAGGCCCTGCCCCAACAGTGGATTCAGATTGAACATCCGAGTGGCATGATTGCGGTGGAACTTACCATTGAGGGATCAGGACCAAATCTTTCGGTGATTTCCGGCGGGGTGATCCGCACCGCACGCCGGTTGTTTGAAGGTCGGGTTCTTGTTCCTGAAAATATTCTGACGGAGGTTTAGGGTCGTGGATGTTCTTTTATTGCCGGGCGACGGGATCGGACCGGAAATTACGGCTGTCACCCGCAATGTGCTTGAGGCATTGGATCGTTCATTTTCGCTGGGATTAAAATTTACCAGCGAAGACGTCGGATTTGCATCATTGGAAAAGTACGGTGCCACCATTACCCCGGAATTGATCGAGCGTGCCCGCAAGGCCGATCTGACCATTCTGGGACCGGTTGATACCGCGCATTATCCTCCGGCAGATCAGGGTGGGATCAATCCTTCTGCGGCATTGCGCATCAATCTTGATCTGTATGCCAATGTAAGGCCTTCGAAGGTGTTTGAAGGTCTTCCTGCTTTGGCCCGGAATATGGATCTGGTGATTGTGCGTGAAAATACAGAAGGTTTTTATGCAGATCGCACCATGTATGCAGGCACCGGCGAGGTGATGCCAACCCCTGATCTTGCGCTGGCGATGCGCAAGGTGACGCGCCAGGGAAGTTATCGGGTGTCGGCATTTGCTGCACGTCTTGCGGCCAAACGTCGCGGGCATCTGACCATTGTGCACAAGGCCAATGTTTTAAAGCTTAGCGACGGTCTGTTTTTATCCGAAGCAGAGAAAGCCGCAGCCGAGCAGGGCGGACTTACGGTTCGCGAAGAACATGTTGATGCGATGGCATCACTTCTGGTCAGAACGCCAGATGCGTTTGACGTGATTGTAACGACCAACATGTTTGGTGACATCCTTTCGAATGAGGCGGCTGAGCTGGCCGGTGGGCTTGGGCTTTCCGGATCGCTTAATGTCGGGGATGAAAATGCGCTTGCGCAGGCATCGCATGGTTCGGCACCTGATATTGCGGGTAAAAACATTGCTAATCCCGTGTCTCTCTTGCTGTCGACCGTTTTGCTTCTGGATTGGAAGGGGGCAGAAACCGGTCGAAGTGATTTGCAGCAGGCTGCGAACCGTCTTGATATGGCAATTGCTGAAATGCTCAAAAGTCCGGACACGCGAACAGCAGACCTTGCCGGATCATTGTCTTGTAGTGATTTTGGTTCGGTCTTGGTCGATAGGCTTCGTTGAAAACTCATAAAAGAGCCCCTGCCGCAATGCGGACAGGGGCTTTCGAAACTTCAGTTGTAGCGCAATTCTATTCGACAATATGATTGAGGGCTTCGACGAGACATAGAAGCGCCATGGATTGGCCATAGCCGGTCGGGTGCAGGGGAATGTTCTTGTAGAACTCAAGGTCATGTCCCATGCGGGTGCCGTAGGAAACCTGTTGCACGACACCATCACTGTCGATGTTGCCGAGCACGGCATGCAGGGCCTTTTGACCGGCCGTTTTCCAGCTTTCGGGGCCAAGGCCCAGGCGATATCCTTTGAGCAGGGCATAGCCGATTGCAGAGGTTGCCGAGATTTCCTCGTAAGAGGTCGGGTCATCGACCAGTGTGTGCCATGTGCCGTTTTGGGTCTGATAGTCGATCAGGCTTGATAGCTGTGCCTTGACAACCCACAGCAGATAGCGGCGTGTGGCGGCATCAAGATCGGCAAGTTCAATCAGATCAAGTATTCCGGCCGAAATCCATGAATTGCCGCGCGCCCAGCGCGCACGGGCGAAATTGTGATGACCATCAAAGGTCCAGCCATGAAACCACAGGCCGGTTTCGGGTTCGCAAAGATAGTGGGTGTGGACCAGAAACTGGAATTTGGCTTCTTCGATCAGGTCTTTTCGGCCGGAAGCCTGACCGTAGGATGCCAGAAACAGGGCGAGCATGAACAGGGTATCGTCCCACAGTTCGCCGTTATTGATCTTGTCTGAAACATCGTGCTGGAACCCGCCCGACGTGGTGCGGGGGGCGTCTGCGATCAGCCGGTTTGCCCAATCGTCAAGAACAGGTTCCCAGCGAGGATCCCGGGTCTTATGCCACAGAATGGAAAGCGCCAGCATGGGGGCTGTCGTGTTCACATTCTGGGACGGTAGACCCAGGGAAAGTTGTTTTTCATACCAGTTTTCCAGAATGCTCCGCGCTTCTGCGTCTCCGGTCTGGAGCCAGAGTTGCGCAATTCCGTAAAGACCGACACCCTGTGGCCATTCCCAACTATCGAAACTGACATAATCACCGGCTGTTCCATCAAGGTTCGGCTCGTTGAACTGTCCTTCGTCTCGCAGGTTACGCAAGCCTGTCACTATCTGAGAGATTTTCTCTTTCAATTCGTCGCGAAGGCTGACGGTATCGGTTCCCATTATTGTGTCTCGCTGTTTTTTTGAGGAATTTGGTCGGCGCGGAGCGGAAAATTATTCGGTTTCGAGAATCTGGGTCAGAAGACCGCCGAAATCCGGATCGTTGCGATACTCGTCAAGCAGCGGCATGACTTTTTCGCGGAAGGGGGCCTGGTCCGGGGAGACAAAAGTCACGCCCATCTTTTCTGCTTCGGTGGTCGAATCCTTGACGGCCTGATCCCAAAGTGCGCGGAAAGATTCCGTCGCATGCAGGGCAGCTTCCTTGAGAATGGTGTTCTGTTCGGCGGTCAGTTTTTCAGTGGCTGCGTTGGAGATCACAAGGAAATCCGGAATGCGAAGATGTTCGTCCTGTGAATAGAATTTGGCGACTTCGCCGTGACGGCCGATGGTCAAAGCCGTGACGTTGTTTTCCGCACCATCAATCACGCCCATTTGCAGGGCGGTATAGATTTCGGCGTAGGGCATCGGTGTCGGGGAGCCCCCCATCATTTCGACCATGCGGATCGAGCTGTTGGAGTTCAGAACCCGGATTTTCTGGCCTGCAAGATCTTCTGGCGTATTGATCGGTTTATCGGTGGTATAGAACGAACGTGCGCCGCTGTCGAAGAAGGTCAGGCCGACGAAGCCGCTGCCTTCTGTGGCGTTATAGACCTCGTCTGCGACCGGTCCGGTCATGACGCGATAGAAATGGTCTTCGCCCTTGAAGATATAAGGCAGGGTGAATGCCTTGAATACCGGATCAAAGTTTTCGAGGTTGCCTGCGCTCACGCGGGTCATGTCAACCGCACCATTCTGAAGCTGCTCCAGAACCTCGCGTTCAGAACCCAGAACCGCATTGAGAAACAGCTGAATGGTAACTTCGCCGTCTGTGCGTTCTTTCACTTCATCAGCGAATTGCTGCAAGGCTGTACTGGTCGGGTGGTCTGCTGACAGCGAGTTGGCCAGAGTCAAACGTGTTTTCGCCTCTGCCTGGCCGACCGTAAGGGCGGCTATTGCTGTTAAGGTCAAGGCAAGTTTCTGATATTTCATTGTTTTCCTCCCTTGGATTTCTTTCCGCCCGAATGGCGGTGACGAAAATGTCACCGCATTTCATCGATGACATGTGGATAAAACTGTCATTGTGAAAATAAAATTTCTATATGTAATAAATTTTCATTCCCGAGTATCGAAGCGAGCATGTTGAAGCCGCCTGCAAGGGCCGCCTGCATCTGGCTTTGGGGCAATTGCACGCCGATATCTTTGAGGCTACAGCGTCGGGCAGGTTCCATAATATTTTGAATGTGATGGAGCACAGTTTGGTTTCGTGGAACCGGTTGCATCAGCCGGTTTTAATGTGTGAGGCCGGCTGTGAATTGTTTGTGAAAATAATTTTCAGATTGCAGATATTGTTTGCACATCGCATGGTCTGAGGACAATCGACATAAAAATAATGCCTGAATTTGGCCGGGCGACTTCGACGGAGGAAACGCGAAGTGTTGCAATCTCTCAAGCATGGCATAGAGCGCCTGCTGCTGGTGATTATTTCAATCACTTTGTGCGGCATGGTGGTCCTGATGCTGTGGCAGGTTTTTACCCGCTATGTGCTGGCAACGCCTGCCTTGTTCACGGAAGAAACGCTTCGATTCACGATGATCTGGATGGCGCTTCTGGGGTCGGCTTACTGTTTTGGCAGCCGTAAACATCTGTCGCTTGACCTGCTGGTTTTTCTGGGTCCGATGTGGTGGCGCAAAGGGCTGGCAATGCTGAACGGGATTATTTCCATCGCATTTGCCAGCTTTACGATGCTGATCGGTGGCTGGGGGGCGAGCATGTCGGCAATGGCGCAGCTTTCGCCGATCATGCAGATCCCGATGGGGATGGTTTACCTTGCGGTTCCGGTGGCTGCGGGGCTGATCATTCTGTTACAGGCTCTTAATATTATCCTGATTGGTCTGGGGCAGTTGGCACCGGTTGAAGAAGTGCAGGAGACAGCCTGAAATGGATGTGATTATTGATTTCATGCTTGATCCTGCCGGTGCGGCAGTAGTGCTTTTTGCACTGTTTTTCGGCCTTCTGGCCCTGGGGACGCCGATTTCGATTGCGATTGGTGTTTCTTCGGTTGTGACGGGCTTTGCCTATTTGCCATCAAGCGTGATCAGTTTTGTCAGCGCCCAAAAGATGTTTTCGGGCATCGACAGTTTTACGCTTTTGGCCATCCCGTTTTTTGTGCTGGCGGGGAACATCATGAACAAGGGCGGCATCGCAATCCGCCTGATCAATCTGGCGAAGTTGCTGGGCGGGCGTATGCCCGGTGCCTTGGCGCATACCAATGTGCTGGCCAATATGCTGTTTGGATCGATTTCCGGGTCATCAATTGCCGCCGCCGCTGCTGTTGGTGGCGTTATGGGGCCGTTGCAGCGCAAGGAGGGGTATGATCCCGCATTTTCAGCGGCGGTGAATATTGCATCGGCGCCAACTGGCATTCTGATCCCGCCGAGCGGACCTTTAATCCTGTTTTCGCTGGTGTCTGGCGGGACGTCGATTTCGGCCCTGTTCCTTGGCGGGTATCTTCCGGGCATCCTGATGGGGCTATCGGTCATGATGGTCATTACCTTTTTTGCCGTGCGCCGCGGCTATCGCACCGAAGGTAGTGTCGGCTGGTCGGAAGTGCTGCATGTGATATGGCAGGCTTTGCCGCCTTTACTGATGATTATTCTGGTCATTGGTGGCATTGCGATCGGGGCGTTTACCGCGACCGAAGGGGCGGCGGTTGCGGTGCTGTATTCATTTGTTTTGTCGTTGATGTACCGGATGGCGAGCTTGCAGGAATATCTGGAAGCTTTGAAATCCTCGGCGGTTACCAGTTGTTCGATCCTGTTTCTGATCGCGGCATCGGGCATCATGTCCTATGTCATGACGATTGCCGGTATTCCCGATGTCATTGCCGAGGCCATTCTGACCTTTGACAATCCCATTGTGATTTTGCTGGTGATGAATGTCTGCCTGCTGATCATCGGGTTTTTCATGGATCTAACGCCGGCGGTGTTGATTTTCACCCCGATCTTTTTGCCGATTGCCACCGAGATCGGCATTCATCCGGTGCATTTGGGGATCATCATGATCTTTAACCTTGGGGTCGGGTCGATGACACCACCGGTCGGGAGCGTCCTTTTTGTCGGGTGTGCGGTTGCCAATCTGCGCATTGATCAGGTGGTAAGGCCGATCCTGCCGTTCTTCTTTGCGACATCGGTGGCCTTGCTTCTGACCACATATGTCCCGTGGATCACGCTGGCATTGCCGCGTTTCCTAGGGCTGATGTGACGTTCACCCATACCTAATCCTATCCAAGCGGAGTTATATCATGAATGCGTTCTCGCTGAGCGGTCGAAAAGCTTTGGTAACCGGTGCGAATGCCGGAATAGGGCAGGCTATTGCCGTCGCCATGGCACGCGCAGGTGCGGAAGTTGTCTGTGCAGGACGGCGAAGCTGTGGCGAAACGGTTGCAATGATCGGTGATGCGGGCGGTGTCGCAGGCGAAGTCATTGTTGATTTTGCTGATCCGATGGCGGGGGCGTCCCTGTTTGAAGGGGCCAATATCGACATTCTGGTCAATAATGCCGGGATTATCCGCCGCGCTGATTGTATCGATTTTACCGAGGAAGACTGGGACGCTGTCATGGATGTGAATGCCAAGGCTGTGTTCTTTACCTCGCAGGCATTCGCCAAGGAGGTCTTTGCGCGCGGCGGGCAAGGCAAGATTGTGAATATCGCGTCGCTTTTATCGTTTCAGGGGGGCATCCGGGTTCCGTCCTATACCACGTCCAAGCATGGTGTGGCCGGTTTAACCCGTATTCTGGCAAACGAGTGGACGGCACGCGGCATCAATGTGAATGCGATTGCGCCGGGTTATATCGCGACAAGCAATACGCAGGCCTTGCGTGATGATCCAGATCGGTCTGCAGCCATTCTGGATCGTATTCCGGCCGGTCGTTGGGGACGGCCAGATGATATTGCGGAAACGGCAGTTTATCTGGCAGCGCCCGCGTCTGATTATGTTTCAGGTGCCATTTTGAATGTTGATGGTGGCTGGCTTGCGCGATAGGGCGGTTTGTGGCGCCCTGATCACGTTTGGCCGATCATGTCTGTCAGCGTAGTTTTGCCGGTGGCGGACAGACGCTTTCACGGCTAATCAGCTCGCACGCCAATTCAATCCGGCGTGCGGGCATTTCAATATCGGCATTCGTCAGTCGGCAGGTTTCAATCAGCAGATCCAGCGACAGCGCGCCGACTGTCTGCATCGGAATTTTGACCGATGTCAGCGCGGGCGACATATATTGACCCTGGGGCAGGCCATCAATGCCGACCACAGAAACATCTTTGGGAACGTTATAGCCCTTTGCCTGTAGTGCGGAAACAGCGCCGACAGCCAGGATATCGCCAGCAGCGACAATGGCGCTGAAAGAGAGGTTGCTTTCGATGACCTCGGTGATGCGCTGGCTTGCGGCTTCGGCTGTCCAGTCGTCGATATCAATCACATAGTCGGGATTGTAATGTTCGTCCATCGCGTCACGCCATCCTTCGAGGCGGCGCTTAATTGTGCGCCTGCCGGGGCGATTGAGAAACAGGATATGGCGGTGTCCCTGATTGATCAGATGTTTGGTCGCCAAGGAGGCCGCAGACCGATTGCATGGCGTGACCGAGCTTAGCTGCATTTCCGGATCGTCACCATTGACCAGGACGGCAGGCATGTCCGAGGTGCGCACAAAATCAAGTGTTGCATCATCGACAGAAACAAGCAGCAGCCCAATCAAGTCGGGTGTCTGTGCTGCTTTATAGAGGTCTTCGAAGGGCTGATTGGGCTGATAGATGTAAGATTCTATCCGGATGTCACGGCTTTCGGCGCGTTCGCGAACCCCTTCAAGAACATACATGGTGAACTGGCTGCGTTTGAAATCGATCATGGCTTCTTGCGAGGAAACAATCAGGACCTTTTGCCCGGCAGTGGCGCTTGAAACGGCGTAGTTCATTTCAATGGCCGCAGCCCGGATTCTGGAGGCGAGATGTTCCCGGACGTAGCCATTGCCGCTTAGGGCGCGTGATACCGTTGCCGTGGAAACCCCAAGACGCGAGGCGATGTCGCTTATCTTCGTGCGTCCGCTAAGTGCCATGTTTTGCCCTTTCCTGATTTTCACCAGTTTGTGGAATTTATTTACATATTGCACGAAAAATTTCTTGGTGTGATGTTTTTTCTTGTGCGGAAGGGGAAGCGATCTTCCTGCTTCTGCGAATTTATAAAGTGTGTCACCGGCAAAAACGGTGGCGGAACGTGCAGGAAAATCCTTAGGAGATATCCCGTGGCTATGGAACAACGCTATGGTGCCGGTCCCGATCAGATCGATGGAATGAACACGTCGCAGTTGCGCGAGAATTTTATGGTCGAGCGTCTCTTTGCGCCGGGTCAGATCAGCTTTGCGTATACTCATTTTGATCGGATGATTGTCGGTGGTGTCGTTCCGGGGCAAAAGGCGCTTGGCTTTGGCGATGGCAAAGATGTCGGGACGAACCTGTTCTTTGACGCACGTGAAATGGGTATTGCGAACCTTGGCGGCGCGGGCTGGATCGAGGTGGACGGAACGCGTTATGAACTTGCAAACCGTGATGTTCTTTATATTGGACGGGGCGCTGAGACCGTTTCGCTGGGTAGTGATGACGCCAAAAGCCCGGCACGGTTTTACATGAATTCGGTTCCGGCGGGGCATTCCGTACCGACGCGTCTGATCACGCGTGCGGAATCGAAAATCCTTGAAATGGGGGATGTCGAGAAAAGCAATCGCCGTTCCCTAGCGATGTATATTCATCCAGAGGTCGCGCCATCCTGTCTGTTGCTGATGGGCATTACCGATCCGGCGAAGGGGTCGGTCTGGAACACCATGCCGCCGCACCTGCATGAGCGCCGCATGGAGGCCTATTGCTATTTCGATCTTTCGGATGAAGACCGGGTTATGCATTTCATGGGGTGCCCGGACAATACCCGCCATCTGGTTGTGGCAAATGGCGATGTCGTCCTGTCGCCAGCCTGGTCCATTCATATGGGGGCCGGTACCGGGCCGTATGGTTTTGTGTGGGGCATGACCGGGGAAAATCAGGAATATACCGATGTTTCGCCGGTTGCCATTAAGGAGCTGCGTTAAGTCATGCTGCTTAAATCCGGAGCATCCGTTCCTTACTGGCAGGTCACGTCGCTTGAAGAACGGGCATATGATGTGGCGGATATGCCGATGGAAGGCGAGATGGATTCAACCTTTTTCCTGACAAAGGAAAAGAATTTCATCCCGCATACCTATCCCTGCCGGACAGCCTATATTGCCGAACGTCGTGGCAAAGGAATTGCCGAACTGCCGTTCCCTGACTGGCGGAAGGCAAGGAACATTTTGCCAGGTGGATCACCGTTTCTTGATCTTTCGGGGTTCTGGTTCCGGGCAACCCATATTCAGGGGTGGGCGAGAACGGCGATCAATGCGTTGGATGCAGGCCCTGCACGGTTGCGATTGGGTATTTGTGGGGCCGCGCGTGTGTATGTGAACGGGCGGGCGGTTGCGTGGCTTTCGCCCGCGACCCGTAACGCCATGGACGAGGTCGAGTTTGAGGCCGATCTGAAACAGGGCCACAACGAGGTTGCCGTCCAGTTTGAAGATCTGTGCGAGCGCGATGCGGTTATCCGTATTGCGCTTGTCTGGATTGACGGCCCAAAGGCAGAGGCGGGGAATTGTTTTCCGGCGGAACCTGAGGCCGTATCTGCGGTCGAGGCGGCTGTTGATGCCATGCATCTTGATCGTAAATTCTATGACAGTGATGATATCTGGCTTGTCATGCCGGTGCCGTTTCCGGACAAGGTTAGCGGCCGGGTAAGGGTTGCCGGTCATTTCATGTCGCATGACCATGATGATGTGGTTTTTGAAATTCCTGCGGGTGCCGATCGCGTGCGGCTGGCGTCTTCGAATGATTTTCCCGCAGATTACCGGTATTTCGGATTTACGTTCGAGTGCGGTGATTTTGCAACCGAAGCGCGGCTTGGCGCGGAGGTCAGTTGGCGTTCTGTAACCGGATCGGCACCGGCAAGTCTTGATGCGCGTATTGCCGAAAGCCTTGCATGGATTGCAAAGAACGGTGAAACCGATACCGAAACCGCACTTGCCTGTGCGGCCGTCGGAAATGAGGAGGCCTTGGCACGTGCCGAGGCAATCATCAACACGGCTTTGCCGGGGATCGAGCAGTGTTATGACTGTGCTGATTTTGCGCTGGTTCCGCTTTTGTGGACACGCATTGTGTTTGCGGATCGGCTCCCGGTATCTTTGGTCGCGCGTATTGATGCCGCCATTCTGGAATTCCGTTACTGGATGGATGAGCCGGGCAACGATGTTCAATGGTATTTCTCGGAAAACCATGCATTGTTGTTCCATACTTCTGCCTATCTGGCCGGAAACCTGTTGCCGCAGTCACATTTCCGGCGCGCAGATCGGAATGGCACCGCACAGAAACAGGCCGGTTATGAGCGCCTGATGGCGTGGTTCGATCATTTCGAAGCAGCCGAAATGGCGGAATTCAATTCTGGCACCTATTTCCCGATTGATCTTAAAGGTTTGGCGGCCCTGTTTGCGCTTGCACCCGACGAAGTCATTCGAAAGCGGGCATCTGGGGCCATTACCCGACTGATCACCATGATTGCCAATTCGGCGCATCATGGCGTTATTACCGGGGCGCAGGGCCGTAGCTACGAACATTCACTTTGCGTTGCCGACACATTGGAACTGAACGGTCTTGCCAGATTGTTGTGGGGCAAAGGCCAGTTTGGCGCACATGTGAATTGCCTGGCCCAGATGGCTTTGGCGTTGCGTGATCATGGGCTTGAATTGCCTGATCTTGCCGATATTGCCTGCTGGGAGAAACGCGATACCGCGCAGGAATGGACTTTCTGGCAGGGCGAAAATGCGTTTTGCAGATTGTATCATTACAAAACCAGTGAAACCGCGATGGGAAGTGCCGCACTTTATCGCTGGCGGGACTGGGGATATCAGGAAACGCTTCTTCAGGCGCGGATCGGTCGCGAACCGGGCGCACAGATATTCATCAACCACCCTGGTGAGATCGTCCAGTCCGGTTTCGGGCGCCCGTCATTCTGGGGCGGATCGGCAAGTGTTCCGCGCGTTCAGCAATATCGCGATCTTGCGATTGTCCGGTTTGAAGGTGTGGCGCCGCAACCTGACTTTACCCATGCATGGTTCCCGACATTGGCGTTTGATGAATGGCATGTCGATGGATATCGGGCGTGGGCACGTTCGGGCGAAGGGGCGTTGATTGTATCAGCTTCCGGTCCGCTGGAGCTTGTGCAAACAGGCGGCTCTGCCGGGCATGAATTGCGTCTTTCCGGACGCGATAGCATCTGGGTTGTCCGGCTGGGCCATAGCCGTGATTTGGCGAAATTTGCCGATAGCCATGCGCTTGATGTTCATGTTGATACCGATGGCACATATCGTATCGAAGATGCGCAATATGGCACGGTGTTGTTCCATCAAAACGGCGTCGTATCGGCCGAGGGCCGTACTCTTAATCCAATGGAATGGACGCTTGAGGGCGACCGCAAGGAATTGCCGGTGGTTCAGTGAGGGAGCCGAGACCTCCCGTCGGCTCCTGAATGATGAAGGCCGGAATAGCAGAAGTGCTGTTCCGGCCTTTTCATTATCGGTGGCGTATTGACGATCAAATTGCAGCCTGTCTTGCGCTTGTTGCTTGGCTGTTTGGAGCGCATCTTTTGGAAGCGCAGGCCGTTTGGGGGGTGAAACACACCAAAGAAGGATGGAAACCATGCCTGCAAAATCAAAAGCACAGCAGAGGGCAGGGATATTGGCGCTTTTGGCCAAGCGGAAGGGCAAGCCCGAACATAAGTCGGACTTCTGAGCCCTTCCGATAATGCCGTGGGTTAAAGGTCGTCGATTTTTACACGCCGTTCCTCGCGGGCCGACAGGGCAACCGCGTGGATGACCTTTTCGAATTCAAAGGCATCGTCAAAACCCGGATAGGCGGCGTGATTGTCGCGGATGGCGCGCAGAAGAGCGGCGGCTTCGATGACCTTGAGGTCGTTAAAGCCAAGCTGATGGCCCGGTGCCGGGCAGAAATTGCCATAAGGCGGGTGTTCGGGGCCGGTCAGGATGGTGGTGAAGCCCTGTTTGGCCGTCGGGCCTTCGTTGCGGTAAAGCTGCAATTCGTTCAGCCGTTCCTGATCAAAGCACAGCATGCCCTTTGTCCCGTGGACTTCCCATGCCAGCCGGTTTTTGCGGCCCCAGGCGGAGCGGGAGGTTGAAATGCTGCCCTGTGCGCCATTGGCAAAGCGGACAAGGGCGGTTGCTGTATCTTCGTTTTCGACCTTTGCCCGGCCCGCCCCATCGGCCAGCGGGCGGGTTTCATGGACCGTCTGCATATCGGCAATCAGGCTGTCGATCGGGCCGACAAGGCCATAGGTCATCGAAACCAGATGACATCCCATATCGCCAAGCGCCCCCAATCCGGCATCGGCAATCGTGCTGCGCCAGGTCCAAGGCAGTTCGGGATTGGCCTGATAATCCTCGTCGACCCAGCCACGGAAATGCACGATATCGCCAATCGCACCCTCGCGGAGCAATTTACAGGCATGGGTGAAGGCGGGGTTTTTGATGTAATTATAGCCGACCATGGTTTTGACCCCGGCCTTGCGTGCCGCATCGCGCATCGTGCGCGCCTGATCGAGTGTCAGGGCAAGCGGCTTTTCGCAATAGACATGCTTGCCCGCCGCAATTGCGGCCAGCGCCATGTCAAAATGCAGCATATTGGGGGTGGTGATCGATACGATATCGACCGCCGGATCGGCAATCAGGGCCTTCCAGTCATCGGTGGCACGCGCAAAGCCGAACTGATCGGCCATGGTCTGGGCCTTGTCCGCCGGGGTGTCGCATAGCAGTTCAAGCCGCACATCGGGGACATCGCCCATCACGGCGCGCACCGCACCAAATGCAAGCGCATGCGCCTTGCCCATGAAACCGGTGCCGATCAGGCCAATTCCGATTGATGCCATTTCGCTGGACTCCCTGCCGATATCAAAATAGAATTTTTATTCTATAAAATGGATGATCATGGAATACATCCAGCGTCAAGCAAAAACAAAAACAGGAAACCCGTACGCCATGACGGACCAAACCGCGCCGGTCTCGCTTGAGGAATTCAATCATCGGCTGGCTGAAATATCGGAGGCAATGCCCAAAAGATTGAGGCAATGCGCCGAATTCGTTGCCCAGAATACCGACCGTATTGCGGTTTCAACCGTGGCGGAACTGTCCGCCGGCGCGGGGGTGCAGCCATCGGCCTTCATGCGGTTTTGCCAGTTGCTGGGCTTTTCTGGTTTTTCCGAAATGCAGAAGATGTTTCGCGAAACCTATGCCCAGAAATGGCCTGATTACGCGACGCGATTGGAAAATCTGCGGGCAAGCGGGGCCGATAGCCCAAGCGCGCTTTTGGCCGAGTTTGTCGAGGCCGGGCGGCTGTCATTGGAAAATCTGGCATCATCAATCGACGCAGGATCGCTTGAAGAGGCGGTTGATGTGCTGGCCGCGGCCCCGATGATCCACATTGTCGGGTTCAGGCGCGCCTTTCCGGTGGCAAGCTATCTGTCCTATGCGTTTGAAAAGATGGACATTCCGGCGGTTTTGCATGACGGGGTTGGGAAGCTTAACCCGCGCCACGCCATCCGCAAGGGCGATGTCATGATTGCCATTACCTTTGCGCCCTATTCACAGGAAACCATCGATCTGGCGGCCTATGCACGGGGACTCGGCAACCCGGTGGTGGCGATTACCGATACCATGACCAGCCCGCTTCGGCGGATTGATGCCCTGACACTTGCGGTGTCCGAAGTTGATGTGGGTGCGTTCAGGGCACTGTCGGCCACGCTTTCTCTGGCGATTTCGCTGGCGGTGGCGATCGGGGCGAAGCGCGATCAGGCTGCGCAATAGAAAAAATTTGTTGCATCAAAATAAAAATGGAATAAAAATTCCATTCATCGCATTTGGGGTTCCTAACGCCCGCAAGCGAGGCCCGGTAAAAAGTGACGCCTTAAGAAATCACAGGCCGGACCGCTCACTGAACATTCAGTCGACGCATCGGGGCGCAAAAATGCGGCCCCGTTTCAAAGCCACTAGGGAGGCTAACGATGAAGAAGACTTTGACCGCAATTGCGGCCGCTGCCATTGCCTTTGCCGGATTTGCCGGGACTGCTTCGGCAGAAGACGAAAAATTCGTTCTGATCAGCCATGCACCGGACTCGGACAGCTGGTGGAACACCATCAAGAATGCCATCAAGGTCGCAGGCGACCAGATGGAAGTCACGGTTGATTACCGTAACCCGCCGACCGGCGATCTGGCCGATATGGCCCGTATCGTTGAACAGGCGGCCGCCACCAACCCGGATGGCATCATCGTTACCATCGCCGATTTCAACGTGCTTAAAGGCCCGATCATGGATGCGGTTGATCGTGGTATTCCGGTGATCACCATCAATTCGGGTACGGTTGAACAGTCCGCCGAGCTTGGCGCGCTGATGCATGTCGGTCAGCCGGAATATGATGCCGGTTTCGGGGCGGGCAAACGGGCCGCGGCCGCCGGTGCAAAATCATTTGTCTGTGTGAACCATTATATCACCAACCCGGCATCGGTTGAACGTTGCCGTGGCTTTGCCGATGCGCTTGGCGTCGAACTTGGCAGCCAGATGATCGATAGCGGCATGGACCCGTCGGAAGTAAAGAACAAGGTTGCGGCGTATCTTAATTCCACCCCGGATGTGGATGCGATCCTGACCCTTGGTCCGAATTCGGCGCACCCGACCCTGGCTGCCGTTCGTGATGCCGGTCTTGCCGGTCAGATCATGTTTGGCACGTTCGATCTTTCAAGCGAAATTGCCGATGCGATCAAAAAGGGCGAAATCAACTTTGCCATCGATCAGCAGCCTTACCTTCAGGGCTATCTGCCGGTCGTTATCCTGACCAACTATGCACGATATGGTGTTCTGCCGTCTGGCAACATCAATTCCGGTCCTGGTTTCATCACCAAGGACAATATCGCGCTTGTTGAAAAATACGCTGGCGAATTCCGTTAAGTGTTACCTCTCGTCAGGGGGCTGGCATCTGGCCGCCCCCTGGCAAAACTCACCTGCCATTAAAAGAGTGATGTCATGACGGACGAGCGGCTCAAGCAAGTCTCAACCCTTCGACGTGCCATGATCCGGCCGGAACTGGGTGCTATTTGCGGCACGATCCTGGTCTTTGTTTTCTTCTTCATGATCGCGGGCGATAGCGGCATGTTCTCGCCCGAAGGGGTTCAGAACTGGGGCGTGGTTTCCGCCCAGTTTGCCATTATCGCCGTTGGCGCCTGTCTTTTGATGATTGCCGGCGAATTTGATCTGTCGGTCGGATCGATGATCGGTTTTGCCGGGGTGGTGATTGCCATTCTGTCGGTGCATATGGGATGGCCGGTGTGGCTGTCGATCATTGCGGCCTTCGTCGTTTGTGTCGCCCTTGGCGCGTTAAACGGGTTCCTTGTGATCAAGACCGGACTGCCGAGCTTTATCGTCACGCTTGCATTCCTTTATATCCTGCGCGGTTTGACGATCTGGTTATCCATCCTGACCACACGCCAGACGATTATTGGCGGTGTCAAGGAAGCCGCGGAGGGCGATCCGCTGGCCTTCCTGTTTGGCGGGGTGATTTTCAAGGATCTGTTCCAGTGGTTTGCCGATCTGGGCTTGCTTGATACCTTTACGCGTGGTTCGCGTGCCGGTCAGCCGGTTGTTGAAGGCCTGCCGATGCTGGTGGTCTGGGCGCTGGCCCTGGTGATTTTCGGGCACTGGCTTTTGACCAAGACCCGTTTCGGGAACTGGATTTTCGCATCCGGTGGGGATGCACAGGCAGCACGCTATGTCGGCGTTCCGGTTAATCGGGTCAAAATCCTGATGTTCATGTTTACCGCGTTCTGTGCCACGGTTTTCGCCACCTGTCAGGTGATGGAATTCGGTTCGGCCGCAGCCGACCGCGGGCTTTTGAAAGAATTTGAAGCGATTATCTGTGTGGTGATCGGTGGCGCGCTTTTGACCGGGGGATATGGTTCGGTCATCGGGGCGGCACTTGGCGCGCTGATTTTCGGTGTGGTTCAGCAGGGGCTGTTTTTTGCCGGGGCTGAAAGTTCGCTGTTCCGTGTGTTCCTGGGCGGTATCCTGATCCTTGCCGTCATCATGAACACCTATATCCGCCGCATGATCACGGGAGAACGGTGATGAGCACGCCATTGATTGAAATGAACAATATCGAAAAGCATTTTGGTCCGGTGATTGCGCTGGGCGGGGTGTCGTTCGATGTGATGGAAGGCGAATGCCATTGTCTTCTGGGCGATAATGGCGCGGGCAAATCGACCTTTATCAAAACCATGTCGGGTGTGCATAAACCGACCAAGGGCACGATGAAGGTCAGCGGCAAGGAAATCACATTTGATAGCCCGCGTGATGCCATGGAAAACGGTATAGCCACGGTTTATCAGGATCTGGCGATGATCCCGTTGATGTCGGTGACGCGCAATTTCTGGATGGGGCGTGAGCCACGCAAAAGTTTCGGCCCGTTCAAATGGATCGATTTCGATCATGCCAATTCCGTCACGCTGAACGAAATGGCCCGTATGGGCATCAATCTGCGTGAACCCGAACAGGCGGTTGGCACCCTTTCGGGGGGCGAGCGGCAGACGGTGGCGATTGCGCGTGCGGTCTATTTCGGGGCCAAGGTCCTTATTCTCGATGAGCCGACATCGGCCCTTGGCGTGCGGCAGACATCCAATGTGCTGGCGACCATCGACCGTGTGCGCAAATCGGGCATCGGGGTGATTTTCATTACCCATAACGTGCGCCATGCGATGGCGGTAGGCGACCGTTTCACTGTTTTGAACCGCGGGCAGACGCATGGCACGGCAAAGCGGGGCGAAATCAAACCCGAAGAATTGCAGGATCTGATGGCAGGTGGTCAGGAACTGGCCGAGCTTGAAGGATCGCTTGGGGGGACGATCTGATGAAAAAGCTTGATGTCATTACCATCGGAAGATCATCGGTCGATCTTTATGGCGCGCAGATCGGCGGCCGCCTTGAGGATATGGCATCCTTTAGCAAATATATCGGCGGATCGCCGACCAATATGGCGTGCGGTACTGCGCGGCTTGGCCTGAAATCAGCCCTGATCACGCGGGTCGGGGACGAGCATATGGGCCGTTTTATCCGTGAACAGCTCGTGGCCGAAGGGGTGGATGTGTGCGGGGTGATTACCGACCCCGAACGCCTGACGGCGCTGGTCCTTTTGGGCGTGCGCGATCAGGAACAGTTTCCGTTGATTTTCTATCGGGAAAACTGTGCCGATATGGCGTTGTGCGAGGATGATATTGATCCCGAATTCATCGCCGATGCGCGCTGTGTCACCGTGACGGGGACGCATTTATCGCATCCGCGCACGCGGGCAGCGGTTTTGAAGGCGTTGAAACTGGCGCGGGAAAACGGGGCCAAAACCGCACTTGATATCGATTACCGGCCCAATCTTTGGGGATTGTCGGGGCATGGAGATGGTGAAAACCGGTTCATTGCATCGGACAAGGTGACCAAGGAACTGCAATCGACCCTGCATCTGTTTGATCTGATTGTCGGAACCGAGGAAGAATTTCACATTGCCGGTGGCACGACCGATACGCTTGAGGCGCTTGAAAATGTGCGGGTTACGTCGCATGCGACGCTGGTGTGCAAACGCGGGCCGATGGGGGCGGTTGCCTTTACCGGCAAGATTGGTGCGAAGCTTGATAACGGTATTTCCGGCCCCGGTTTCCCGGTTGAGGTGTTTAACGTTCTGGGCGCGGGTGATGGGTTTATGTCGGGGTTGCTCAAGGGCTGGCTGACCGATCAGGATTGGGAAACGTCGCTTAAATATGCCAATGCGTGCGGGGCGTTTGCGGTGTCGCGGCATGGCTGCACACCGGCCTATCCAAGCTGGGAAGAATTGCAGTTCTTTTTCAAACGGGGGATCAAAACCCCGGCATTGCGCCATGATGCGGAGCTTGAGCAGATTCATTGGTCGACGAACCGGATTGGTGACTGGCCGGAAATGCGGGTTTTTGCATTTGATCACCGCATGCAGCTTGAAGACCTGGCCGATGAGGTTGGCGTTTCGCGCGACCGGATCGGGCCGTTCAAGGAGCTTTGCCTGCGTTCGGTGCGCGATGTAGCGGGCGACAAATCGGGTTATGGCATCCTGTGCGAACCGCGCCTTGGCCGTGATGCGCTTTATGCGGCGGCGGGAACCGGACTTTGGATCGGGCGGCCGGTTGAATTGCCAGGATCGCGTCCGTTACGGTTGGAAATCGGTCCTGATATTGGCAGCAAGCTTGCCGAATGGCCGGTCGAGCATGTCGTCAAGGTGCTGTGTTTCTATCACCCCGATGACGACGATGCGATGAAGGCCGATCAGGAAGAAACCATCAAGCGACTGGCGGATGGGGCACGGGCCAACCGGTTGGAATTCCTGTTGGAAATCATCCCGTCAAAGGTTGCGGCCTGTGATGATCAGACGACGGCAAAAATCATCGAGCGGTTCTATGAAATCGGGGTTTATCCCGATTGGTGGAAGCTGGAACCGATGAAGTCGGACGCGGCATGGCGTCATGCCTGTGACATGATTTCGCGCCATGATCCTTATTGCCGGGGGATCGTCGTTCTGGGTCTTGAAGCACCCGAGGCCGAACTGGTGGCAAGTTTTGAAGTTGCCGCCAAGCATGACATGGTCAAGGGCTTTGCCGTTGGGCGGACGATCTTTGCCGGGGTTGCGCGCGAATGGCTTGCGGGTAACATTGACGATCAAACAGCCGTTACACAGATGGCGGAAAAATATCGCGCGCTTTGCACCACATGGGACGCGGCACGCAAAAAATCGGGAGGAGCGGCATGAAAACCGTTCGACTAACCGCCGCCCAAGCGATGGTGCGGTATCTGAGCAAACAGCAGAACGAAGACGGTGTACCGTTTTTCGGCGGGTGCTGGGCGATTTTCGGTCATGGTAATGTCGCCGGGATTGGCGAGGCATTGCATAGCATAGGTGATGATTTCCCGACCTGGCGCGGCCATAACGAGCAGGGCATGGCCCATGCCGCCATTGCATACGCCAAGGCATCGAACCGCAAGCGTGCCATGACGGTCACGACATCGATCGGGCCGGGTGCGACCAATATGGTGACGGCGGCGGCATTGGCGCATGTCAACCGTCTGCCGGTTCTGTTTGTGCCCGGTGACGTGTTTGCCAATCGGGCACCCGATCCGGTGTTGCAGCAGGTCGAGGATTTCGGCGATGGCACGATTTCGGTCAATGACTGTTTCAAGCCGGTCAGCCGTTATTTTGATCGCATCATGCGCGCCGAGCAGCTTTTGACCGCCCTGCCACGTGCGATGGCGACCCTGACCGATCCGGCCGATTGCGGCCCGGTGACATTGGCATTCTGTCAGGATGTGCAGGCCGAGGCATTTGACTGGCCCGAAAGTTTCTTTGACACCAAAATCTGGAAATCCCAGCGCCCGCGCGCCGATCTGGATCAGCTTGACGCGGCGGTGGCGGCGATCAAGGCGGCCAAACAGCCGATGATCATTGCCGGTGGCGGGGTGCATTATGCCGGGGCGTGCGATGCCTTGGCCGAATTCGCCCATCGTCACAATATCCCGGTCGGGGAAACGCAGGCGGGTAAATCATCCATGCCGTGGGATGATGAGCTTAACCTTGGTTCCATTGGGGTTACGGGGGCGAGCAGTGCCAACGCGATTGCGGAAAAATCCGACCTGATCATTGCGGTCGGCACACGGTTGCAGGATTTCACCACCGGAAGCTGGGCGCTGTTCAAACACCCGGATCGGCGCATCCTGTCGATCAATGTCGCGGCCTATGACGCGGCCAAACATAATGCGATTGCGGTGACGGGTGATGCCAGGGTGACGTTGGCCGAAATCGGCGGGATGCTGGGCGATTACCGGGCACCGGCGATTGATGCCGCGCTTAAATCCGACTGGATTGCGGCGGTGGACAAGGTGACGGCAATGCCGACGGGCAATGCCCTTCCGACCGATGCGCAGGTGATTGGTGCGGTTCAGCGCAGTGTTGATGACGATGCGATTGTCGTCTGCGCGGCGGGTGGTCTGCCCGGCGAGTTGCACAAGCTTTGGAAGGCGGCAAAACCCAACGGTTATCACGTTGAATACGGCTTTTCCTGCATGGGATATGAAATTGCCGGCGGGCTTGGTGTGAAGATGGCACAGCCCGACCGCGAGGTCGTCGTGATGGTCGGTGACGGGTCATATATGATGATGAATTCCGAACTGGCGACCAGTGTGATGCTGGGCCACAAGATCATCACCGTGATCCTTGATAACCGTGGTTATGGCTGTATCAACCGGCTGCAAATGGCGACCGGTGGGGAGAGTTTCAACAACCTTCTGGATACCGCGCGCCATGTGGTGCCGTCCGCGATTGATTTCACCGCCCATGCCGGATCGATGGGGGCGATTGCCGAAAAGGTATCGTCGATCAGCGAACTGGAAGCGGCCATGGAACGTGCCCGCAAGGCGGACCGTTCCTATGCCATTGTCATTGATACCGATCCCCTGCCAAGCACCGATGAAGGTGGTCATTGGTGGGATGTTGCCGTGCCCGAAGTTTCGGTGCGGCCAACGGTGAACGAAGCACGCAAGAAATACGAAACCGCGCTTAAGGCGCAGCGCCCCGGAGATTGATTTAAAATGATCCTTTACGGTACCAACCCGATTGCCTGGTCCAATGACGATGATCAGACGCTGGGTGCTGAAATCAGCCTCGAAACCTGTTTGTCCGAAGCAGGCGAAATCGGTTTTGACGGGATTGAAAAAGGCCACAAGATGCCGACCGAACCGGCGGCATTGAAGGCCAAGCTTGATCCCAACGGGCTTAAATTCGTGTCGGGCTGGCATTCGCTTAATCTTCTGACCCATTCGGTCGAGGACGAGAAAAAGGCGATCCAGCCGCATCTGGATTTGCTGAAAGCCATGGGATGCAAGGTGTGCATCGTGTGCGAAACCAGCAATGCGATCCACGGCAATGACAATGCGGCCCTGTCCGAAAGTCCGGTTTTGCCAGCGGACAAATGGGCGAAATTTGGTGCGGATGTTGAGGCGATTGCCGCCTATTGCGCCGAACAGGGCGTGACATTGGTGTATCATCACCATATGGGCACGATTGTTGAAACGGCCGATGAAATTCATCAATTCATGGCCCATACCGGCCCGAAAACGCACCTGTTGCTGGATACCGGGCACGCGTGGTTTGGCGGGGCAAATCCCGAAGAACTGGCAACCCGTTATATGGGGCGCGTCGCCCATATCCATTGCAAAAACGTGCGTCCGAAAATCGCCGAGCAGGTCCGTAATCAGCATCTGAGCTTCCTAGAAGGGGTGCGGCGCGGCGTGTTTACCGTGCCCGGTGACGAGGAAGGCATTGTTGATTTTGAACCGGTTCTGAAAATCGCGGCCGAGCATGATTATTCCGGCTGGCTGGTGATCGAGGCCGAACAGGACCCGGTCGTGCGCAATCCGTTCAAGTATCAGTCGATGGGGCTTAAGGCGCTGCGTGCGATGGCGCAGAAAACCGGACTGGATAAGGGAGAAGCCTGATGGCCGATCTGCTGAGAAAACCGTTGGGAACAACCGGAAAAGTCCATGACATTACCGCCCAAAGCGCCAATTGGGGCTATGTCGGGTTCGGGCTTTATCACCTGAAAGCGGGTGAAACGGCAGCCGAGCCGACGGGCGACCGCGAGGTGATTCTGGTCCTTGTCGAAGGCAAGGCCGAAATCGTGGTGGGCGATCAGAATTTTGGGGAATTGGGCAAACGCATGAGCGTGTTTGAACGTATCCCGCCAGCCTGTGTCTATGCGCCCAATGATGCCGACTGGAACGCCAAGGCCACAACCGATTGTGTTCTGGCGGTCTGTACCGCGCCGGGCAAGGGCAATTATCCAGCCCGCGTGATCAGCGATATCGAGATGGTCGAACGCGGCAAGGGTGCCAATACCCGCTACATCCATCCAATTGCGATGGAGGAAAAGGATATTGCCGATAGTCTGCTTGTGACCGAGGTCTTCACGCCGTCGGGCAACTGGTCAAGCTATCCGCCGCACCGCCATGACGAGGATAATTATCCCGACATGACATACCTTGAGGAAACCTATTATCACCGGCTTAATCCCAAGCAGGGCTTTGGTTTCCAGCGGGTCTTTACCGAGGATGGGGAGCTTGACGAAACCATGGCGGTTTCGGATGGCGATGTGGTGCTGGTGCCCAAGGGGCATCACCCGTGCGGCAGTCCTTATGGCTATGAGATGTATTACCTGAATGTCATGGCCGGGCCGATGCGCAAATGGCGGTTCCAGAACCATCCCGATCATGACTGGATTTTCCAGCGCGACAGCAAATAAACCCGTTTTCCGTATTCCCGTCTTCGCAACATTTGTCCTTTCAGGATGTCAAACATGCTTAATATCGGACTTCTTGGTGCTGGCCGTATCGGCATCACCCACGCCAAAGCCGTTCAGGCCCTGCCAAACGCCAAAATCGCCAAGGTTTTCGACCCGGTCGATGCCGCGGCTGAAAACGCGATTGCCCTTACCGGGGCGACCCGTGCGACGGTCGAGGAAATCATGGCGGATGGCAATATTCACGCCGTTATCATTGCCACGCCCACCGACCTTCATGCTGATCAGATCGAACTGGCCGCGCGGGCGGGCAAGGCGATTTTCTGCGAAAAGCCGGTTGATCTGGATGCCGGGCGGGTGCGCGATTGCCTGAAGGTGGTCGAGGAAACCGGTGCGGTTCTGATGGTTGGCTTCAACCGCCGTTTTGACCCCAGTTTTGCCCGCCTTCGTGCCGAAATTGACGCGGGCGCGATTGGCGATGTTGAAATGGTGCAGATCACGTCGCGTGATCCGTCCGCGCCGCCGGTTGATTATATCAAACGGTCGGGCGGGCTGTTCCGCGATATGATGATCCATGACCTTGATATGGCGCGGTTCCTTCTGGGCGAGGAGATTGTATCGGTCTATGCCACCGGTGCGGTCCTGACCGATCCGGCGATCAAGGCGACCGGTGATGTCGATAGTGCGGCGGCCACACTTCGGACCAAAAGCGGCCGGATGGCGGTGATCACCAATTCGCGCCGTGCGACATATGGCTATGACCAGCGCATCGAAGTGCATGGATCAAAGGGCCTTGTCGAGGCCGGAAACCATCGCACCACGTCGGTGACGGTGGCGAACGGATCGGGATATACCGCCGAACCGTTGATGGATTTCTTCATGTCGCGTTATGCCGATGCCTATCGGATCGAACTGACGACTTTCTGTGATGTGGTGGCGGGTAAAACCACCAATTATCCCAGCGGTGCGGATGGCCTGAAAGCGTTGCTTCTGGCCGATGCGGCGCTTGAATCGCTTGCGAGTGGCAAGGAAGTTCTGGTCGGGTAGGCAAAAAAAAATCGCTGACGCTATCAAAAAGTTCTTGATTTGTTCTTTTCGATTTGATACAAGAACCAAGTCAACACCAGAATTGCGCCCGTCGGGAATTTCCCGGCGGGCGTTTTTGTTTTGGCGGAATGTGGTGTGCGGCGGGTAGCCAGATGGCGGTTCGTCGGGTCGGTATTAAGGCCACGGGCGGCGATTTTGGCCGTTTTGCTGGCGGTCAAATGGGGGACAAACGGCAGTCAAAAGCAGTCAAAAGTGGCCAAGCGGGAGAGTTGTGCCCGGTTTGCGGGCTGTTTGAGCGCCAGTTGAGCGTCATTTGGGGGGCTTTATGCCCGAGTTGCGCCCGGTTTGTGCCGGGTCGCAGTGATGTTGGAGAAGGGCCGGGTTCGGGCACCTTTCCGGGGCGGTGAAAGCCCCGGATTTCAGGTGTTCAGGCGGTCTTTTTAAGGTGCATCGGGCCGCCCTTGTGGCGGGGGAAGCCATAGCCGTTGACCATCACGACATCGATGGCGTCCGGGCTGTGCGCAATGCCTTCGGCGAGGATTTTTTCGCCTTCTGCCTGCATGGCAGACAGGATGGTTTCGATGATTTCGGCATCGGAAAACGGGCGGCGTTTGATGCCCTTTTTCGCCGATTCAGCGATCACCAGTTCATCGACAACAGGATCAGGGAAAGCTTTGCCATGTTCATCGTAGCGATACCACCCAAGGCCATTCTTGCGCCCGAAGCGGCCCATTTCACAGAGGTAATCCCCAAGCGCGACATAGCGTTCATTCGGATCGCGGGTGGGGGCCAGGCGTTTGCGGGTGGCCCATGAGATTTCAAGTCCGGCCATGTCCTGCATGGCAAACAGGCCCATCGGGAAGCCGAAATTGGTCATGGCGCGGTCAATCTCAGACGGGAGAGATCCGTCTTCGAGCATGTATTCGCAATGTTTGCGATAGGCCGACATGATCCGGTTGCCGATGAAGCCATCACACACTCCGCAAGGGACTGCGATCTTGCCAAGGCGTTTGGCGAAGGCCAGGGCGGTTGCCAGTGTTGCGGGGTTCGCCAACCGGGTGCGGACGACTTCGAGCAATTTCATCACATGAGCCGGGGAGAAGAAATGCAGGCCGATCACCCGTTCGGGATGGGTGCAGGCCGTCGCAATCGCATCGATGTCGAGATAGGAGGTGTTGGATGCCAGTACCGCATCGGGTTTGCAATGGGCGGAGAGTTTGGCAAACACGTCATGTTTGACGTCCATGTCCTCGAACACGGCCTCGATCACCAGATCGCAATCGGCGAGTGCTGCGTAATCCGTGCTGCTGACGAGGTCGCCCAGAAGCTGATCATGGCGGGACTGGGTGATGATGCCGCGTTTGAGCGACCCGCCGAGATGATGGCGGACATTGGCGATGCCGCGTTCACAGGCATCGTCATCGCGTTCGATCATCACCACGGCATAGCCGGCCAGAAGGGCGGCGGTGGCGATACCGGCCCCCATGATGCCGCCGCCAATGACGCCGATTTCGTGAAGGGGACGGGGATCAACCCCGGCCAGTTCCGGCAGCTTGGCAACCGATCGTTCGGCAAAGAAAATATGACGCAGTGCCTTTGACTGGTCGCTGTCGCGAAGGTGAACGAAGTTTTCGCGTTCAAGACCCAGGGCGGTTCTGGCGTCGCCGGTGACAGCGGCCCGGATGGTCTGGGCGGCAATCACCGGGGCATCCTGCCCACGGGCCTTTTTGCCGATCCCGGCAATCAGGGCATCCCATCCATCTGCATCCGGGGCATTGACCGGGGTGCGGTCAATCAGGGCGGTCGGGCAGGGGGTATTTTTGATCCGTCCGGCCAAGGCGATTGCAGCGGCCCGCAAATCGCCATCCGCAATTTCGTCGATCAGGCCGAAATCATGGGCGGTGGTGGCATTGACCGGCTTGCCGCCGGTGATCATGGCAATTGCATTTTCAACCGCGATCAGGCGGGGCAGGCGCACGGTCCCACCGGCACCGGGGATCAGGCCAAGATTAACTTCGGGCAGGCCGAGTTTGGCGGTGCTTGTGGCGATGCGGTAATGGCAACCCAGCGCAACTTCAAGCCCGCCGCCAAGTGCATTGCCATGAATGGCGGCAATCAGCGGCTTGGTCGATTGTTCGAGCTTGAGGATCAGATCGGGCAGGATCGGGTCCAGCGGCGGTTTGCCAAATTCGGTGACATCGGCCCCGGCGATAAAGGTTGACCCGGCGCAGGTAAGGATCGCGGCACGGATCGTATCATCGCGGTTGACCTGATCGATCGCATCCCAAATTCCCAGACGGACGGCATGGCTGGTCGCGTTGATCGGTGGATGATCAATCGTGATGATCGCAATGTCGTTTTCGGTGGTGAGACTGACGGGGGACAGTGTGGACATTATGCGTCCTCCGTCTCAATCGGATGAAGCAGGCAGGCGACGAGATCAGAGTCCGGATCGGCCAGATCGGCGATGACGTCAAAATGGTGTTTGTCGGGGGCCTCGACCGCGCGGGTCGCGGCGCCAAGCCCGGTCCAGATATTGGCAAGAAGATCGTTCTGGCGGACAAATTCCGGCCGTTCATCCGCACCGACCCAGCAGGTGATGGAGCATGGCAGATGCGGACGGGTCAGTGCGGCACTTTCGGCGATTGCTTCGGCTTCGTCGAGTTTCAGCACATCATTCATCGCGGTTTTCAGAAGCGGGCGCAGATCGTGCAGGCCGCTGATCGATACGGTGTTTTTGATGCGTGCCTGTGTGGCCGCTGACAGGGGCGAGGAGACGCAATTCATCCGGCTGACCAGATGGCCGCCCGCTGAATGGCCGGTCAGGTGAATGGGGCCAGAAATGCGGTTGGCGACATGATCAATCGCCGCCCCGATCTGGCGGGTGATTTCCGACAGGCGGGCGTCGGGGGCCAAAATATAGCTTGGCAGACAGACCGCCCAGCCGCGTGCAACGGCGCCGCGTGCCAGATGCGACCATGTCGATTTATCAAACGCCTTCCAATAGCCGCCATGCACGAAAACAACCACGCCCTTTGGGGTGCCTTCGGGCAGGAACAGGTCGTATTTTTCGCGCGCGGCATTGCCATAGGCAATATCGAGTTCCGCCCGGTTCGATGCCGCCATTTCATCGCGGAAGGCTGCGGCCAGTCTGGCCCACATGCCAGGAAATTCCGCCGCACCCCTGATATGGTCGCCATTGGCGTATGCGTCGTCCCAGTTGGTGATCATTTTTTATCGTTCCCTTTTTGGAGTGCGGGTTTTTGTATAAGCCCGCAATAGACTTCGTCAGGTCCTTCGGTATCGAATCACGTCATCAATCGTTCCAGCCCGTCCCAAGAGCTACGCAAAGGTTCTCTGGTTCTGGGATCAAGGAGCCCGACTTCTTCGATCAGAAAGTTCATGCGCCCAAAGTTACATGGTGCGCACGTAATCACCAGATTATCGAGGTCGTTGTTGCCGCCCTTTGCGTGGGGGATCACGTGATCATACTGAAGCCACATCGCTTGAAATGCGGCGTGTTGTTCGGTGTTTTTCCGGCCCCATTTTAAAGATTCCGGGTAGAGGATTGCCAATTTCGCACGGACTTCTTTGCGAATGACGGGAATGCCGCAAAAACGGCAATGGAAAGCATCCCGTTCATGGAGCTTCTTTTTTTCCAACGCATTTGGCATCCGGGCCGCGACCCGTTGTTCTTTGGTCAGGACAGGTGCTGCGCCAGAAAACCCGCCAGAGGAAACGTAGGGGCTGTTCTTGCCCCAAATTGATTCCGTCCAGTCCCGGATGATCGGCATATCTGATCGTTTGATCAGCGTTGCGGCCTGTTCATGTTTCCCCTTTAGATGCGCAGTTACCGCAGCATCCAAATACTGAGCCGCTATCGCAATTTCGGGAATTGGCTCGCGGAAACATGACCGCAGGTCGGACATCAGAGATACCTTGTTGTTGGCTTGCTTGAAGCAACTTGCATCATCTTGTTTCGGGGATTCTAGGGGAAAATACAGATATTTCAAACCCAAATATTTTATGCTTGAAATAAATGTCGGGCAGGCGTACCGTTTTTGAAGTTTCCCAAAACAACCGGGGCAAAGACCCCCATATCAAGAAGGGAAAATCAGGTGAGAGTAGCTTGTTTGGGTGGCGGTCCTGCGGGGCTTTATTTTGCGATTTCGATGAAATTGCGCGATCCCGGCCATGAGGTCGTGGTGATCGAGCGTAACAAGCCCGATGACACGTTTGGCTGGGGCGTTGTCCTGTCGGACGAGACGCTGACCAATCTGGCGCAGAATGATGCCAAAAGTGCCGAGGCGATCCGGGCGCATTTTTCATACTGGGATGATGTTGCGGTTCTGTATCGCGGCGAAAAAAACGTATCGACCGGACATGGTTTTTGCGGCATCGGGCGCAAGCAGCTTTTGATCCTGTTGCAGCAGCGGGCACGTGAGCTGGGTGTCGAGCTCCGGTTTGAGACCGAGGCCGAAAGTGCCGCGCATTATGCCAGGGAATTTGACCTTGTCGTCGCATCCGACGGGCTTAATTCCAAAACCCGCACCGAATTTGCCGATAAATTCCAGCCCGATATTGATACCCGGAAATGCAAGTTTGTCTGGCTGGGCACGCATCAGAAATTCGATGATGCCTTTACCTTTATTTTCGAAGAAACCGACAAGGGCTGGGTCTGGGCGCACGCCTATCAGTTTGATGACAAGACCGCGACCTTTATCGTCGAATGTTCGCAAGCGACCTGGGAAGCGTACGGTTTCGGCGACATGACCAAGGAAGAGTCGATCGCCACCTGCGAGGAAATCTTCAAGGACCATCTTGGTGGTCATGCGCTTATCAGCAATGCGCATCATGTGCGTGGTTCGGCGTGGTTGAGCTTCCCCCGGGTTCTTTGCAAAACATGGTCGCATGAAAATATCGTCCTTATGGGCGATGCGGCGGCGACCGCGCACTTTTCCATCGGATCGGGCACGAAGTTGGCCCTTGAAAGTGCCATCGGGCTTGCCAATTACCTGCATTCCGAGGCCGACCTTCCATCCGCCTTTGCCAAATATGAAGACGAACGCCGGTTGGAGGTTTTACGCCTGCAATCAGCGGCGCGCAATTCGATGGAATGGTTCGAGGAGATCGAGCGGTATTTCCATTTCGATCCGGTGCAGTTCACCTATTCCCTTCTGACCAGATCGCAGCGCATCAGCCATGAGAACCTGCGTATGCGCGATGCCAAGTGGCTGAAAGATGCCGAAGGATGGTTCCAGCGCAAGGCGGGAATACCGGCGAATGATGAAGTCCGGCATCCGATGTTCGTGCCGTTTACATTGCGTGACATGAAACTGAAAAACCGCATCGTGGTGTCGCCGATGGCGCAGTACAAGGCGGTGGATGGCTGCCCGACCGACTGGCATCTGGTGCATTATGCGGAGCGTGCCAAGGGTGGTGCGGGGCTGGTTTATACCGAAATGACCTGCGTTTCCGATACCGGCCGCATCACGCCGGGCTGCCCCGGCTTTTACGAGCCATCGCACGAGGCGGCATGGAAACGGATTACCGATTTTGTGCATGCGGAAACGGATGCCAAAATCTGTGCGCAGATCGGCCATTCCGGGCGCAAGGGTTCGACCCAGTTGGGTTGGGAAGAAATGGACGCGCCGCTGAAATCGGGTAACTGGCCGTTATTGTCGGCATCCGACATTGCATGGTCGGATCGCAACCAGACGCCAAAACCGATGACGCGCGATGATATGGATAGGGTGCGCGATCAGTTCGTCGCAGCCGCCGAAATGGCGGATCGGGCGGGCTTTGACATGATCGAGGTTCATGCCGCGCACGGTTATCTTTTGTCATCCTTCATCAGCCCGGTCAGCAATGCGCGCGGCGATGAATATGGCGGGTCACTTGAAAGCCGGATGCGTTATCCGTTGGAAGTGATTGATGCGGTGCGGGCCGCATGGCCGGCGCACAAGCCGTTATCGGTGCGTATTTCGGCCAATGACTGGGTCGGGGATGATGGCGTGACACCGGAAGAGGCGGTCGAGATCGCCCGGATGTTGCAGGCCCATGATGTTGATATTTGCGACGTGTCCGCCGGTCAGACGACCAAGGCCGCACGGCCCGTTTATGGCCGCATGTTCCAGACGCCGTTTTCCGACCGGATCCGGAACGAGGCACATATGGCGACCATGGCGGTTGGCAATATTTACGAACCCGATCATGTCAATTCAATCCTGATGGCGGGACGGGCGGACCTTGTCTGCCTTGCGCGGCCACATCTGGCCGATCCGTACTGGACGCTGCATGCGGCGGCAACGCTTGGCAACCGAACGGAAAACTGGCCGGAACCATACCATGCCGGGCGTGACCAGATGTGGCGTCTGGCGGAACGGTCCGACGTCATGACCGGGAAGGTATAACCCATGGGAAACCTTGCCATCAGCACAGCATTGATTACCGGCGGCGGGACGGGTGTGGGGGCCGTGATGGCCCGCATGCTGGCCGATGCCGGGGTGAAGGTCGCGGTATCAGGCCGCAGGCCTGAGATGCTGGCCGAGGTGGCAAAACATTCCAATATCACCGCCATTCCCGCCGATGTGACGGACGAGGCATCGGTGCGTGCGATGTTTGGCACATTCTGCGATGTGATCGGCGCGCCCGATCTGGTGATTGCCAATGCCGGTATGGCCGAAAGCGCGCCATTTGGCAAAACATCCATCGACCTTTGGAAGCGCACGATGGATGTGAACCTGACCGGCACGTTTTTGACGTTCCGCGAAGGATTGAACGTGATGGACCGCGCCAAGCCGGGGCGGTTGATTTCGATTGCATCGACGGCGGGGCTTAAGGGTTATGCCTATGTCACGGCATACTGTGCGGCAAAGCATGCGGTTATCGGGCTTGTCAAAAGCCTTGCGACCGAGTTGGCCGCGACGCCGATCACGGTTAATGCGGTGTGCCCCGGTTTCATGGAAACACCGATGCTTGAACAATCGGTTGCCAATATCGTTGCGAAAACCGGCATGAGTGCGGAAGACGCACGCGCAAGCCTTGCGAAGATCAATCCGCAGAACCGGTTGATCCAGCCCGAAGAAGTTGCCGAGACCGTGATGTGGCTGGCAAGCCGCCAGGCCGCATCGATCACCGGGCAGGCGATTTCGGTATCGGGAGGAGAGATATGAATATGGATAAAACAGTCCGCGACCCCGATATGCCGCACAATGAAACATCGGATATTTCAAAGGCGCGTTTGCGGGCGTGGCTTCAGGTGTTGCGGGTATCGCGCAAGATCGAGGGCGAACTTCGCGAGAAAATGCGCCTTGAATTCGGGTCCACCCTGCCGCGCTTTGACGTGATGGCGGCGCTTTACCGGTCGCGCGACGGGATGCGCATGAGCGAGCTTTCAAGCGCGTTGATGGTGTCAAACGGCAATGTCACCGGGATTGTTGACCGGCTGGTGACCGAGGGGATGCTGGTCCGGGTGCCGGTTGAAAATGATCGCCGGGCATCGATCGTGCGCCTGACGGAAGCGGGCGAAAAGGATTTTGCCGAGCGGGCCCTTGTGCATGAGGGCTGGGTGTCCGAGCTGTTTTCCGATCTGTCGGCCAGTGATGCCGATGCCCTGATCCGTATCCTTCGGACTGTTTATCATCATAACGAGGCGCACCATGACTAAGATGGCAAACATCACGCCAAAGCATTTCAACTGGCGCATGGAAGGCGATGTTGCGGTCATTTCGCTGGATCGGCCGGAACGCAAAAACCCGCTAACGTTTGAGAGCTATGCCGAGCTTCGCGATACGTTCCGCGATCTGGTTTATGCCGATGATATCAAGGCGGTGGTGTTTGGATCGAACGGTGGCAATTTCTGTTCGGGCGGGGATGTGCACGACATTATCGGTCCGCTGATCGACAAGGACATGAAGGGGCTTCTGGAATTTACCCGCATGACCGGCGATCTGGTCAAGGCGATCATTGGCTGTGGCAAGCCGGTGATTGCGGCCGTCGACGGCATTTGCGTTGGCGCGGGGGCGATCATTGCGATGGCATCCGATTTGCGCATTGCGACCCCGGTATCGAAAACGGCGTTTCTGTTTACCCGTGTCGGGCTTGCGGGCTGTGACATGGGGGCATGTGCGATCCTGCCGCGGATCATCGGACAGGGCCGGGCCGCCGAGCTTTTATATACGGGCCGTTCGATGTCGGCCGACGAGGGCGAGCGATGGGGCTTCTATAACCGGCTGGTCGAGGGCGATGTTCTGGAGGCCGAGGCGATTGCGCTTGCAACCCGGATTTCCGAAGGCCCGAATTTCGGTCACATGATGACGAAAACCATGCTGGCGCAGGAATGGAATATGGGGATCGAACAGGCGATTGAAGCCGAAGCGCAGGCGCAGGCGATCTGCATGCAGACCGAGGATTTCAACCGCGCCTATAAGGCATTTGTCGCCAAGGAAAAACCGGTGTTCGAGGGGAACTGATGGCGGATACGTCCTATCTTGACTGGCCGTTTTTCGAAGACCGGCACCGCGACCTTGCTGCACGGCTTGATGCGTGGGCGGCGGCCAATCTTGACGGTATCGATCATCATGATGTCGATGGGGCGTGCCGCGATCTTGTGGCGCGGCTTAACGATGGCGGGTGGCTTAACCATGCCGCCATTGATCCCGATCAGGACGGCGCAAAACTTGATGTCCGGTCGCTTTGCCTGATCCGGGAGACACTGGCGCGCTATGACGGGCTGGCCGATTTTGCCTTTGCCATGCAGGGGCTTGGCAGCGGGGCGATTTCGCTGTTTGGCACCGGGGCACAGCGCGCCGATATCCTGCCGAAAGTCCGATCCGGCAAGGCGATTGCGGCCTTTGCCCTGACCGAACCGCAATCGGGATCGGATGTTGCCAATATCGCGCTGGATGCGCGTGCGGATGGCGGCCATTTCGTGCTGAATGGCGAGAAAACCTGGATTTCCAATGGCGGGATTGCCGATTTTTATTGCGTCTTTGCCCGGACGGGCGAGGCACCGGGGGCCAAGGGGCTTTCGGCATTTCTGGTGCCCGCCAACACACCGGGCCTTTCGATTGCCGAGCGGCTGGAAACCATTGCGCCACATCCGTTGGCGCGATTGAAATTCAGCGATTGCCGTATACCGGCAACGGCGCTGATTGGCCTTCCGGGTGAAGGATTCAAGATCGCGATGTCGGTTCTGGACGTGTTCCGGTCGACCGTTGCCGCCGCCGCACTCGGCTTTGCCAGACGCGCGCTTGACGAAACCATTGCACGCGTTCAGTCCCGCGAATTGTTTGGTGCGCCGCTTTTTGATTTGCAGATGGTGCAGGGGCATGTGGCCGACATGGCGCTTGATGTCGATGCCAGTGCGCTTCTGGTGTATCGCGCGGCCTGGCTGAAAGATAGCGGGGCCGCACGGGTGTCGCGTGAGGCCGCGATGGCAAAACTTTATTCAACCGATCATGCCCAAACCGTCATCGACAAGGCGGTACAAATACATGGCGGCGATGGTGTGCGTTCTGGTCACATCGTTGAAACGCTGTATCGGGAAATTCGCGCCCTTCGGATTTATGAAGGCGCGTCAGACGTCCAAAAAATAATCATTGCACGGCAAACGCTGGCACAAAAATAGCTGTATCAGGGGCTTAACCATGTCGCACGTTCTGGGTCCGACCGCACATAGCGATACGTTCGCAAGGGACAATCTGCCACCGGTCGAAAGTTGGCCGGTCTTTAACCTCGAAAAGTTTCAGTATCCCGAATATCTCAATGCCGGGGTCGAACTGACCGACCGGATGGTCGAACAGGGATTTGGCGATAATACCGCCCTGATCGGCAATGGCCGCCAGCGGACATACAAGGAATTATCCGACTGGACCAACCGCATTGCTCATGCGCTGGCCGAGGATTATGGCGTCAAGCCCGGCAACCGGGTTTTGATCCGGTCGGCCAATAATCCGGCGATGGTGGCGTGCTGGTTAGCCGCGACCAAGGCGGGGGCGGTGGTGGTCAATACCATGCCGATGCTGCGTGCTGGTGAACTGGCGCAGATCGTTGACAAGGCCGAGATCGAATTTGCCCTTTGCGATACGCGCCTGATGGATGAACTGGTGGCGTGTGCCAAGGACAGCAGGTTCCTTAAAAAGGTTATCGGCTTTGACGGTACGGCCAATCATGACGCGGAACTGGATCGCATCGCGCTGACCAAATCGGTGAAATATGAGGCGGTCAAGACCGGGCGCGATGATGTGGCGTTGCTGGGTTTCACATCGGGCACGACGGGGGAGCCCAAGGCTACCATGCATTTCCATCGTGATCTTCTGATCATTGCCGATGGTTATGCCAAGGAAGTCCTGAATGTGACGCCCGATGACGTGTTTGTCGGGTCGCCGCCGCTTGCCTTTACCTTTGGGCTTGGCGGGTTGGCCGTGTTCCCGTTGCGCTTCGGGGCGACCGCGACATTGCTTGAAAAGGCATCGCCGCCCAACATGATCGAGATTATCGAGACTTATAAGGCAACCGTGTGCTTTACCGCGCCGACGGCGTATCGGGCGATGCTGGCGGCGATGGAAGACGGGGCGGATTTATCATCCCTTCGGGCCGCCGTTTCAGCGGGCGAGACATTGCCCGCACCGGTTTACAAGGCATGGATGGAAAAGACCGGCAAGCCGATGCTGGACGGCATTGGCGCGACCGAGATGCTGCATATCTTTATTTCCAACCGGTTTGGCGACAGTCATCCGGCCTGCACCGGGCGACCGGTGGGTGGATATGAAGCCAGGATCGTGGATGATGAAATGAACGAGCTTCCGGTTGGCACGATTGGCAAGCTTGCGGTGCGTGGCCCGACCGGGTGCCGGTATCTGGCCGATGATCGGCAGCATGGTTATGTGCGCGATGGCTGGAACCTGACGGGGGATGCGTTTTTTGTCGATAGCGACGGCTATTTCCATTTTGCCGCGCGTAATGACGATATGATCGTCTCGTCGGGCTATAACATTGCCGGGCCCGAGGTCGAGGCAGCGTTGCTTGCTCACCCGGATGTGGCGGAATGTGCGGTGGTGGCGGCTGCTGACGAGGAACGCGGTTATATCGTGCAGGCGCATGTGGTATTGACCCCGAATGCCAATCCGTCACCCGAAATGGCGAAGCTTTTGCAGGATCATGTCAAGGCGACGATTGCACCTTATAAATATCCGCGTTCGATCCTGTTTATCGACGCGTTACCGAAAACCGCGACTGGAAAAATCCAGCGATTCCGCCTGAAACAGGAAATGTCTGCATGATTGACTTTGCCGCCACCAAAGCCTTGTTCCATATCCCTGACGGGGTGATTTACCTTGACGGTAATTCACTGGGCGCGATGCCGAAAACCGCGGCCGCACGCGCCAAATCCATGATCAGTGATGAATGGGGCGAGATGCTTATTCGCGGCTGGAACGATGCCGGGTGGATGGAGCAGCCCAAACGCGTCGGCGATCTGGTCGCGCGTCTGATCGGGGCGGCACCGGGCACGGTGGTGATGGGTGATACATTGTCGATCAAGGTTTATCAGGCACTTGCCAGTGCGCTTGAAATGAACCCGGATCGCAAGGTGGTGGTTTCCGACAATGGCAATTTCCCGACCGACCTTTATATCGCCGATGGCTTGATCAAAAGCCTTGATAAGGGCCATGTTTTAAAGACGCCAAACCCGGAAGATGTCGAAAGCCTGATCAATGATGATCTGGCGGTTCTGATGCTGACCCATGTCGATTACCGCACCGGGCGGATGTATGACATGAAACGGATCACCAAACTGGCCCATGATGCAGGCGCAATCGTGATCTGGGATCTGGCGCATTCGGCGGGGGCGGTTCCGGTCGATCTTGCGGGATGCGAGGCCGATTTTGCGGTGGGTTGCACATACAAGTATCTGAATGGTGGTCCGGGTGCCCCGGCATTTATTTATGTGCGGCCGGACCACGCGAAAACCGTGCGCCCGGCATTGTCGGGATGGCTTGGCCATGCAGCACCGTTTGCCTTTGACCTTGAATATAGCCCGGCACCCGATGTTTCGCGGATGCGGGTCGGCACCCCGCCGGTCATTCAGATGACGGTTCTGGAAGAGGCGATGAAGGCGTGGGACGGGGTCGAGATGGCCGATATCCGCAAACGCAGCATTGAGCTTTGCGACCAGTTCATCGCCGGGGTCGAGGCAAGCTGCCCGATGCTGGAACTGGCAAGCCCGCGTGATGCGACCCTGCGCGGATCGCAGGTTTCGTTTAAATTCGCAGATGGCTATGCGGTGATGCAGGCCTTGATTGCGCGCGGCGTGATTGGTGATTTCAGGGCACCCGATATCATCCGGTTCGGCTTTACCCCGCTTTATATCGACAACAACGATGTTGATGGCGCGGTAAGAATTCTGGCGGATATCATGGAAACGCGCGCCTGGGACAAGCCGGAATTCCATAAAAGGAATGCCGTGACATGAGCGATAAAGCCAAAAATACCGGCTGCCCGATGAACCAGCCCTATGACCCCAGCACCGAGGGGGCGCGCACCGATTTTTCCGATCAGATGTCGTATGGCGATTATCTGGCGCTTGATGCGGTATTGACCGCCCAGCATCCATTGACCGATGCGCAGGATGAGTTGCTGTTTATCATTCAGCATCAGACATCCGAATTGTGGATGAAGCTTGCGATCCGTGAGATTACGGCGGCACGCGATGCCATTCGCGAAGGTCGCCTGCAACCGGCCTTCAAGATGCTGGCGCGTGTATCGCGGATATTCGAGCAATTGAACAATGCGTGGGACGTTTTGCGGACCATGACGCCCAGCGACTATACGACGTTTCGTGACGCGTTGGGCCCGTCGTCGGGCTTCCAGTCCTATCAGTATCGCCAGATCGAGTTCATGCTGGGCAATCGGAACCATGCGATGTTGCGCCCGCATGCGCACCGCGACGACATTACCGAAATGCTGAAGGCCGAACTGGCAACGCCCAGCCTTTATGACGAGGCGTTGGCCCTTCTGGCGCGCGAGGGGATTGCGGTGCCAGACGAGGTTTTATCACGTGATGTCAGCGCCCCATACGAGGCACATGACGAGGTGATTGCGGCGTGGCATCGGGTTTACAGCGCGCCGGAAAAGCATTGGCCGCTTTATGAGCTGGCCGAGAAGCTGGTGGATTTTGAGGATTATTTCCGGCGTTGGCGGTTCAACCATGTGACCACGGTGGAGCGCGTCATTGGCTTCAAACGCGGGACCGGGGGGACCGGCGGGGTGAGTTACCTTAAAAAAATGCTGGAAGTTGAACTGTTTCCGGAACTCTGGCGGGTGCGAACCACGCTTTGAGGATGGACGGGCCTGATGGAACACTGCAAAATCAGGGGCAGGCATCAGGTCGATAAGTCCGTGACAAAAAACAAGAAAGTCACGGAATGCCGATGTTGCTGAGTAGATAAAAACATAAACACGGAGGCTTTAATGAAGGGCACTAAGACGACAATCGCAGCTTTGGCTGCGCTTTTGATGGCGGGGGCGGCACAGGCCGAGCCGGTCAAGGTTGGCATGATCACGACCCTTTCGGGTGGCGGTGCGGGGCTTGGCATCGATGCGCGCGATGGTTTCATGCTCGCCGTCAAGCAGGCCAATAACCCGGACCTGACGGTTGTGATCGAGGATGATCAGCAGAAACCCGATATTGCGGTTCAGCTGGCCGATAAAATGATCCAGAGCGAGAAGGTCGATGTCCTGACCGGTATCATCTGGTCGAACCTGGCGATGGCGGTGGTGCCGTCGGCGGTGGCACAGGACAAGTTTTATCTTTCGGTCAATGCCGCACCGTCGCAATTGGCGGGCAAGGGCTGCAACAAGAATTACTTCAGCGTTTCGTACCAGAACGACAACCTGCATGAAGCCGCAGGCGGTTATGCGACCAGTGCCGGTTACGAGAAAACCTTTGTGATGGCGCCGAACTATCCGGCGGGCAAAGATTCCATCGCCGGTTTCAAGCGTTTCTATCTGGGTGATGTATCGGGCGAGGTTTACACCAAGCTTGGTCAGACCGACTATGCGGCTGAAATCGCACAGATCCGTGCATCGGGTGCGGATAGCGTATTCTTCTTCCTGCCGGGCGGCATGGGCATTGCGTTCATGAAACAGTATGCCCAGTCGGGTGTGGATATTCCGTTGATCGGTCCGGCATTCTCGCTGGATCAGGGGATCCTTGGCGCGATTGGCGATGCGGCGATTGGCATCAAAAACACCGCCAACTGGTCCAAGGACATCGACAACGACACCAACAAGGCGTTTGTCGAAACCTTCCAGGCGGAATATGGCCGCCTGCCGTCGATCTATGCGTCATATGGCTTTGACACCGCCAATCTGTTGCTGTCGGCAATGGGCAAGGCAGACGTCAAGGATGCCGATGCATTCCGTGATGCGCTGCGTGCGGCGGATTTCAATTCCGTCCGTGGCAAATTCATCTTTGGTCCGAACCAGCATCCGATCCAGGACATCTATGTCCGTGAAGTGGTGAAGGAAGGCGACGTTCTGACCAACAAGATCATTGGCACAGCCCTTATCGATCATGCCGATGCCTATGCGTCGGAATGTGCGATGTAACGACGAAGTCTGTTTCATAGACTGGCAAGTTCGGCGGGCATTCGTGCCTGGTTTCCGGGGCTGATGCCCGCCATCTTGCGACGGAGTTTTCCTTTATGTTTTCTTTATTTCTGGAGCAGCTTCTGAACGGCCTTCAGTCGGGGGTCATGCTGTTTCTGATGGCATCGGGTCTGACGCTTGTTTTTGGTGTCATGGGGCTGATCAATCTGGCACACGGGTCGCTTTATATGGTGGGCGCGTTTGCGTGCGCGGCCGTTGCGGCATGGACCGGTTCATTCTGGCTGGGGCTTGTCGCGAGTTTGATGGCGGCTGCCCTTGCGGGGGCGCTGGTCGAGATGCTGGTGATCCGCAGGCTTTATAAACGCGATCACCTTGATCAGGTGCTGGCGACATTTGCGCTTATTCTTATTTTTTCCGAAGGAACCCGGTGGATTTTCGGGTCCTTCCCGCTGTTTTTAAATGTCCCCGAAGCCCTTTCGGGCACGGTGACGATGCCCGGTGGATCGGAATATCCGATTTTCCGACTGGCGATTATTGTTGCCGGTCTGATTGTGGCGGCGGGTCTTTTTGCCCTGATTGGCAAGACGCGGCTTGGCACGCGCATTCGCGCCGGGGAAGCCGACCGCGAAATGATTGCGGCACTCGGGATCAATATCGACCGGCTTTATACCGTTGTTTTCGCCCTTGGCGCAGCCTTGGCCGGGCTTGCCGGGGCGTTTGTCGGCACGACGCAATCGGTTCAGGTTGGCATGGGTGAGCCGGTTCTGATTTTGGCATTCGTTGTTATCGTGATTGGCGGGATCGGGTCGATCAAAGGCGCGCTTGTCGGATCGCTTCTGGTGGGCTTTACCGACACGATGGGGCGGTTTTTGCTGCCCATCGGGTTCGAGGCGTTTTTCGATCCGGCAAGTGCGACGGCGATTGGGTCCGCACTTGCATCAATGCTGATTTATATCGTTATGGCGCTGGTGCTTTTCCTGCGGCCAAGCGGTTTGTTCGGGACGGAAGCCTGATATGAGCATGAACCGCGAAACCATCCTTAATATCGTTCTGGCGGCGTTGCTGATTGCGGTGCCGGTGATCGCACAGATCATGGGCGAGCCGTTTATCATCACGCTGGCGACCAAGGTTGCGATCCTTGGCATGGCGGGGGTCGGGCTTAATATCGCGCTTGGCTATGGCGGGCTTGTGTCGTTTGGCCATGCGGCGTTTTTCGGGATCGGGGGCTATGCCGCCGGTATCCTTGCCAGCCATGCGCTGAATTACGAGCCGATCATGGAAACGCCGTTTGAAATCAACGGTACGACACAGATGATTGTTATCTGGATCGTGGCCTTGATCGCATCCGCCCTGGTGGCGCTTCTGATCGGGGCGATCACGCTTCGGACCAGTGGTGTCTATTTCATCATGATCACGCTGGCCTTTGCGCAGATGATCTATTATTTCGCGATTTCCTGGCCGGCCTATGGCGGGGAAGACGGGCTTTCGATTTATGTGCGCAACAGTTTCCCGGGCCTGAACACGCTTGATCCGATCAGCTTCTTTGCGCTGTGTGCCGCGATGCTGGGTGTTGCGATTGCGTTTTCAGCCGTTCTGATCCGGTCGCGGTTTGGTTTGGCCCTGCATGGGGCGCGGCAAAACAGCCAGCGCATGATGGCGATTGGCATTGCGCCGTTCCGTGTGCGGCTGGTGGCGTTTGTGATTTCGGCGATGATTACCGCATGGGCCGGTGCGCTTTATGCCGATCTGAACCGGTTTGTCAGCCCGTCGATGCTGTCATGGCATATGTCGGGTGAAATCATGGTGTTTGTCATTCTTGGCGGGGTCGGGCGGCTGTTTGGTCCGGTTGCGGGAGCGGCACTTTACATCATTCTGGAACATCTTCTGGGCGGCATGTTTGAATATTGGCAATTGCCGCTGGGTATTCTGTTGCTGGTGGTGGTGCTGTTTGCACGCGGTGGCCTGATCGGCCTTCTGGCGGGGGAGCGCAAACATGCCTGAAGCCATTCTTTCACTATCCAATGTCACCAAGCAGTTTGGCGCGTTGCTGGCGAGTGACAATGTGTCGCTGGACCTTATGCCCGGTGAAATCCATGCCCTGATCGGGCCGAACGGGGCGGGGAAATCCACCCTGATCAAGCAGATCGCGGGCGAGATCAAATCTGACAGCGGTGACATCCGCTTTGCCGGGCGTGATATCGGCGATCTGGATGCGGTGGAACGGTCCCGAATGGGATTGGCGCGGACATTTCAGGTGTCGTCCCTGATGCCGGAATTCTCCGTACTTCAGAACGTCGTTCTGGCGCAGCAATCGGTCAGCGGGAAAATCTTCCGGTTTTTCAAACCGGTGCTTAGCGATGCGTCGCTTCTGGAACCGGCGATGGCGCAGTTGGAGCGGGTTGGTCTTGCCGACCGGGCCCAGATGCGGGCGGCCGACATATCTCACGGTGAACGCAGGCAGCTCGAAATGGCGGTTGCGTTAGCACTTAAGCCGCGTGCCTTCCTGCTCGACGAGCCGATGGCGGGCATGGGGCCGGAAGGATCGAAACGCCTGACCGGGTTCCTTGACGGATTGCGTGCAGAGGCGCCGATCCTTCTGGTCGAACATGATATGGACGCGGTTTTTGCGCTGGCCGACCGGATTTCGGTTCTGGTCTATGGTCGGGTGATTGCGACCGGCACGGTTGACGATATTCGTGGCAATGAAGACGTCAAGCGGGCGTACTTGGGGGAGGAAGCCTGATCATGAGCGCACTTCTGGAAGTATCAGGCATCACCGCATTTTATGGTGCATCACAGGCGCTGTTTGGTGTCGATCTGATCGTGAATGAGGGCGAGGCGGTTGCGCTTATGGGGCGCAACGGCATGGGCAAGACCACGACGATCAAGACCATCTGCCGGATGATGAGCCACCGGGATGGCGAGGTCCGCTTTGCTGATACCGATCTTGCGAAATTGCCATCGCACAAGGCGGCCCGGCTTGGCATCGGGCTTGTCCCCGAAGGGCGGCGGTGCTTTGCGCGGTTAAGCGTGATGGAAAACCTGATGGCGGCCGCGCGGGCCGGTGAATGGGATTTTGACCGGGTGGCGGACCTTTTCCCACGGCTTGCCGAGCGGCGCGATCAGAAGGCGATGACGCTTTCGGGCGGGGAGCAGCAGATGCTGGCCATCGGGCGGGCATTGATGACCAACCCAAGGCTTCTGATCCTTGATGAAGCGACCGAGGGATTGGCCCCGGTGGTACGGCAGGAGATTTGGGCCGCGATCAACCGACTTAAACAATCCGGCCTTTCGATCCTTGTCGTCGATAAGTCATTGAAGGAATTATCGGGCGTTGCGGACCGTTATGTGGTGGTCGAAAAGGGCGTTACCGCATGGACCGGCGCGGTTGGTGATCTGAGCGATGAACTTGCCGACCGGTATCTGGGGGTGTGAGATGACGACATTCACCTATGCCCAGAAAGTCCTGTTCCAGCATTGCGACCCGGCGGGGATCGTTTTTTATCCGCGCTATTTCGAAATGATCAATGCGACAGTCGAAGAATGGTTTGAAGCCCGGATCGGGTTCAGCTTTGCGCAGATGCATGGTGTGGACGAGGTGGCGGTGCCGACCGCAGGGCTTCAGATCAGTTTTACCGCGCCAAGCCGCCTTGGCGAGATGCTGGAATTCCGGTTGGTGCCCAAACGGTTGGGGCGATCAAGCCTTGATCTTGAAATCACGGCTGTCTGTGGCGACGAGCAACGCCTTTCGATGACAGCGACGCTGGTGTTTACCAGAAAGGGTGCCGGGAAATCGGTGCCGTGGCCCGATGATTTGCGTGCCAAAATCGACAACGAAATCAATGAAATGGTAGAAAAAGATGCATAAAATCATTCAGCCAGACGGATGGAAACCGCCCAAGGGTTACGCAAATGGTGTCTTGGCCGACGGGGTGCCGCTTTATATCGGCGGGCAGATCGGCTGGAACGCTGATCAGGTCTTTGTCGCCAAGGATTTCGTCGGTCAGATGGAACAGGCGCTGCGCAATATTGTCGATGTGCTGGAGGCCGCCGGTGGCGGGCCGGAGCATCTGACGCGGCTGACATGGTATGTGGTCGACAAGAAGGAATATCTTGCGAAACAGCGCGAGGTCGGCGAGGCCTATCGCCGCGTGCTTGGCAAGAATTTCCCGGCGATGACGATGGTTGTGGTAAGCGCCCTTGTCGAAGACGAAGCATTGATCGAGATCGAGGCAACCGCATCGATCCCGGCAGATAGAAACGCGGCCTGAAACGCAAAACCCCGGCAGATGCCGGGGTTTTTTGTTGTGAGAGGTGCCCTAGATTTGCCGGAAGATCAGGGATGTGTTGATGCCGCCGAAGGCGAAATTGTTGCTCATCATATGTTCGGCCGAAAGGCTTCTGGCGTCGCCAAAGATGTAATCAAGTTCGGCGCATTCCGGGTCGACCTGTTCAAGATTGGCGGTGGCGACAAATTTGCCTTCGCGCATCATTTCAAGGCCAAGCCATGCCTCGATGGCACCACAAGCGCCAAGGCTGTGGCCGAAATGGCCCTTGAGCGTGTGCATCGGGATGGCGCGATCAAACACCGCACGGGTCGCCTTGCTTTCGGCAAGGTCGCCGTGATCCGTCGCAGTACCGTGGCCATTGACGATATCGATATCCGATGGTGACAGCCCGGCAGTTTCAAGCGATTTACGAAGGGCGACTTCCATTTTGTCCGCCGCGGGCTGCGTGATGTGTGCGCCGTCCGAATTGCTGGCGAAGCCGACGATTTCGCCGTAAATCGTGGCGCCGCGGGCCTTGGCGTGTTCGTATTCTTCCAGAATAAGCGTTCCGGCCCCTTCGCCGATTACCAGACCATCGCGCCTTGCATCATAGGGACGCGGGGAGAGTTCCGGGGCGTCGTTGGATGTACTTGTGGCAAACAGGGTATCGAATACGGCGACCATGGTGGGGCAGAGTTCCTCCGCCCCGCCGGCGATCATCAGATCCTGCATGCCGAATTTGATTGCCTCGTACGCGTAACCGATCCCCATACTGCCCGATGTGCAGGCGGTCGAGGTCGGGATGATGCGCCCGGAAATGCCATAGAGCACGCCGATATTGACGGCTGCCGTGTGGCTCATCATCTGGATGTAGCTGGTGGCGGTGATGGCGTTGCTGTCGCCATGTTCCATCAGGCGGGTGAAGCCGAGAACGGGCGGGGTGCTGCCAAATGACGAGCCATAGGCAATGCCAAGACGCCCGCCCTGAAGGATGGCGGTATCATCACGAAGCCCTGCCATTTCAAGTGCCTTGTCGGTGGCATCGACCGACATCTGCACGACACGGCCCATGCTGCGAAGCTGTTTGCGGCTGAATTTACCCTTGAGCGTGAAATCCTGCACGGGGGCTGCCAAGCGGGTGCGCAGATCATATTTGCCATCCCAGTCATCCATGCGCCGGATGCCGGTTTCGCCTGCTGCCATGCGCGATGAAATGGTTTCCCAGTTATCGCCAAGGGCGGTGATGCCCGCCATGCCGGTGACGACAACGCGGCGGGTGGAGGATGTGTTGCTCATAACATGCCCCCATTCACACTGATGACCTGACGCGTGATGTAGGACGCATCGGGGCTGCACAGAAATGCGATGGTGGCGGCGACCTCGTCGGTTGTGCCATAGCGGCGCATCGGGATCATCGCCTTGACCTCGTCCGCGGGCAGGTCGTCGGTCATCTGGGTTTCGATCACGCCGGGGGCAACGGCATTGACGGTGATCTTGCGTTTGGCGAGTTCAAGGGCAAGCGATTTGACCGCGCCGATGATCCCGGCCTTTGACGCCGCATAATTGACCTGTCCGCGATTGCCAGCGATCCCGGCGATGGAGGTGAGGGCGACGATCCGCCCGCCCTTGCGCCGTTGAATGATCGGCATGATCAGCGGTTTGATCACGTTGTAAAAGCCATCGAGATTGGTGTGCAGAACCCGGTCCCAATCGTCGTCTTCAAGGGCGGGAAACGGTCCATCGCGGGTCAGCCCGGCATTGAGGATCACACCGTAAGGCGCGCCATGATCGGCAATGTCGGCCTCGATTGCGGTGCGCGTCGCATCGCGGTCGGCGATATCGAACCGGATCAGGCGGGCCATGCGGCCAAGGGCAATGATGTCATCGCGGACGGCTTCGGCCCCGGTTTGATCGGAATGATAATGGACGACGATATCAAAACCGTCCCTTGCAAGTCGGCGCGCGGTGGCGGCACCGATCCCCTTGCTTGCACCTGTTACCAGAATGGTTTCTGTCATGGCTTTGTCGTTTCTTGGTTGCTGGTTGGGGTTTCGGATGCGGCGTCATTTGGCTGATAGACATTGATGCGGGCGGTCACAAGGGTTTCGTCACCTTTGCGGACTTCGCCGTCAAACACACCCATTTCGCCGTCTTCGAAAATGTTTTTCACATGGATGACAAGTACATCGCCATCGGCAAAGCCGTCGCACGCCATGGTCATTTTGCGCGTGCCGAGCAGGTAGCCGATTTTGGGGGCTGTGCCGGGGGCGGCAGACTGGGTGCGCCAGCCGCTATAGGCCGCCACCGACTGTGCGATATATTCAATCCCGACATAGGCGGGGACACCGTGCGTGGGGGTGAAGAACAGGCTGTTTTTGGTGATGCGGACCTCTGCCGTCAGGCTTTCGGCATCGGCGGCGAGAATGCGGTCGATCAGAAGCATGGGGGCCGCGTGCGGCACCAGTGTTTCGATGGGCGGGAAGGCGGGTTTTACAGACGCATTCATGTGCGGTTCCCCCGGTTCCAGCCCCGGCCCAGAATGACCGAGACGTTGCTGCCGCCAAAGGCAAAAGAGTTGCTCATCATCGCCAAGCGATCCGAAGGGGGCAATCTGGTGCCCGGTCTGGTCACCAGATTGATGTCGGGAATTTCGGGATCAGTCGCACCATCCCAGATATGACGCGGCAGGGGTGCGCCATGGGCGGCATCGCAAAGCGAAAGCCAGAGCATTGCGGCTTCGATGGCGCCCGCAGCGCCGAGCGTATGGCCGGTCATCGGTTTGGTGGAGCTTGCCGGGACGTTGGCACCCAGAACATCGCAGACCGCACGGGCTTCCATGCCGTCATTAAGCGGGGTCGCGGTGCCATGCAGATTGATATAGGCGATGTCGGATGGTTTGAGTTTGGCATTGGCCAGCGCGTTTTGCATGGCCATGGCGGCCCCCCGGCCATCGGGATGCGGGGCATTGGGGTGATGGGCGTCGGAACTTTCGCCAACGCCGAGCAGTTCAATCGCGCCCGCATCGGGATTGGCATTGCGGCGCAGGATGAAAATCGCGGCCCCTTCGCCGATATTGATGCCGTCGCGATTGATGCTCATGGGATTGCAAATGCCATTTGATACCGATTGCAGGGCATCAAAGCCGCGCACGGTCAGGCGGCAGAGGCTATCGACGCCGCCAACCAGAACCGCATCGCACAGCCCGGTATTGATCAGGCGCGCCCCGGCGGCGAAGGCCTTGGCACTCGACGAGCAGGCGGTTGAAATCGCATAAGATGGTCCGCCAAGATCAAAGACATCGCGCAGGAAATCGGTGGGGGATCCGATCTCCTGATGGCTATAGACGAAGGTTTCGGGGAAGGCACCGCCATCAAGGGCGGCTTCGTAATCGGTTGTGCCTTCTTCGATGCCCGATGTGCTGGTGCCGATGATGACGCCAATGCGGGCGCGACCAATATCGGCAATCAGATCGGTGATGTCGGTTTCGATCTGTCGGGTTGCGGCCCAAAGCAGGCGGTTGTTGCGGGTATCGTGACGGGCAAGGGGATCGGGTAGCGGTTCGGGATCATGCGTGACGGTGCCAAGGATCGTTGTGCGGTCGGGCAGGAAGCCGTCGCGCGCGATCATATCCGCCGGGCGATCCCCAAACAGGGTTGTGCGGCTTTCATCGATCCCGCTGCCAAGGGCCGATACGATGCCAAGGGCGGAAAGATAGAGCGAACCCGGCGTCATGATGACGATCCGGTCCGTTGTGAACGGATCGTGATGGCATAGCCAAACCGTTCATTGCGCAAGTTTGCCACCCCCTGCCAGACATCGCGGATCGGGCGTTCGATCCGTGCATAGGCGCGGCCACTGTCATCCATGCGAAGCATGCGTTCACCCATGGTTTCACGGATCGACATATTGCCCGGCAGGGCATCGCGCACGATATCGAGCGGCCAATAGACGATGATGATATCGGCAAGCATGCGCCTGGCATCAAGTGTTTTGGGCAGCCAGTCGGCGGTTTGCACCGACAGGGCATCGGTCGCCCAGTCGATATCAATCGCGCGACGGCCCAGATCATCGATCATGACGATGCGGACATGGTTGCGTTCAAGGGACAGGCGGGCCTGAAAGGTGCCGGTTTCGGTTTCGTTGCTGCTGGTGTTTTTCCAGTTTGCGGTGACCTGCTGGGTGATGTCGATGGTGTCATCATCGGCCCATGGCTGTTCGGGCAGGGTGAATTCGTAACCCTCATCAAGCATCACGGTTTGCGCCGGTGTTGATGTGAAGACGTCCGGCATGGAAAAGTCGGGCATTGTCAGATCGGGCATGTTCATTGTTTCACAGGCGCTCAGGCCCGTGGCAAGCATGCCAGCGACAAGGGTTTTTACGACGACGGAGCGCATAGATCGTGCAACATCTCAAGATAGCGTTCGGTTTTGGCGACCAGCGGGTTTTCCATATTCCATGCATAACCTGCAAGGATCGAAACGACCATACGTTTCAGTTGTGAATCGTCATCGGGCTGATTGAAAATAATCGTCTGTAACCGTCCATCATACCATGCATCGACGTAAGCCCGGAACGTATCGACCCCCTTTGATAGTGGTTCGGCAAAATCCATGTTCCAGTCGACAGCATCGCCATTATGACGCGCGATCAAGGCCTTGGCGGCCAGTTCGGCGGAATGCATGGCAATGGTCACACCCGATGAAAAGACCGGATCAAGGAAGCCCGCCGAATTGCCAAGCAGCACATAACCATCGCCAAAAAGTTTTTCCGACTGCGCGCTATATCCGGCGATGGAATTGAGATCGCGGATCGGTTCTGCATTGGCCAGAAGGCTTCCGAGCCGCGTATCATTGATCAGTTGATTGAAAATGTCCTGATCAGACATGCCGGCAAAGGCCGGGTCATTATCGCGATAGATCGCACCGACGGACGCGGTGCCATCGGAAAACGGGATCAGCCAATACCAGATTTCATGACGGGTCGGATGCACCGTGATCAGGATTTTTTCGCGGTCATAACCGGGATCGGTAATGTGATCGCGCATATGGGTGAAAAGGGCACGGCGTTCAATCGACTTGCCGGGCCGGGCAAGGCCGAGCATCCGGGGAAGGACGCGCCCATAGCCGCTGGCGTCGACCACGAACCCGGCACGGAGTTCACCAGGATTGCCATTGGCATCGGTGAAACCAAGGCGGCAATCGCCATCGGCAAGTTGTGCGGATGTGACGCGATGGCCAAAACGGATATCGACCCCGGCGCGCGCGGTTTCACCTGCCAGAATCTGATCAAAGCGGGCGCGTTTGACCTGAAACGTGGTGCCCCAGCAATCGGATGGTTCGAAATTCTGGCGGAAATCAATCGACATATATTGGGCCCCGCATTCGAAAACGGCACCGTTTTTGAACTGGAACCCGGCATCGGTCACGGCATCCAGAAGCCCGGCGCGTTCCAGCACATTCATGCAGTTGGGCAGCAGGCTTTCGCCGATCACGAAGCGCGGGAATGTTTCGGCCTCGAGCACGGTAACGGCCATGCCGGCATCATGCAGGAATTTGGCAATGACCGATCCGGCAGGCCCGGCACCGATGACGGCGATATCGCAATCGGGTCTCACTGTTTTTGTCCCCGTTTGTTTTGGGTTTGCTCGTATTTTGTTGGTGCCGTCATCCAGAAGGCAAGAAACCATGCCCCGATCAGGCCGATTGCAATCACCGATCCGATATCGCGCACCAGCGGCACGGATGATGTGGCAAGCAGGCCAAAGGCCAGCACGCTGCTGATCAGCGACAGCAATACCGCAAGGCGCGTGTCGTCATCATGGGGGGCATGGCGGCTTTCGGCCAGAAACAGCACGTAATCCGCCCCGATGGCAAAGACCAGAAACAGCGCCATGGTGGTAAAGAAGCTTTGGGCGATGCCAAAGGCATAACCGCCCAGCACTGCAAACAGGATCGCCCCGGCGGGGGCGGCAAAAACGCAGATGCCGGTGCGAAGCCCGTAACGCAAAACTGCAAGGATGGCGGCGACACAAAGCGCACCGCCCAAGGCGATCCATGCCCACAGGCGATAGGCGGCAAACTGATCACTGATCGCGGTGGGCGGGTTGATCAGGGTGACGTTTTGGATACGGCCAAGGGCGGTGCGGATGGCGTCAATATCGGTGGCGTTGCGAAGCCGGATGATGTCCGAACCGCCGGAATGCAGGCGGGCGATTTCGGGCAATGTCCTTGCCGTGTTGTCATCGGGGATAAGGTAAGCGGCGTCCTTATCCGGTGCGGTGATTTTGACTGGCATTCGATCGGAAAGGGCGGTGCCAAAGCGATCATAAAGGCCGGTTGTGACAAGGTCCCGGTTTTCGGTTTGCCGGGTGATCGACGGGATCAGATCGGACAGGCCGATCATGCCACCAAGCCGGTTATCGGCGATCAGCGGTGTCAGGGCATCACGGACTGCTTCGCCGGTTTCAAGACGGTCTTGCGGATTGGTGCCATCAATGCGGATGAAGACGGGGCTGCCGCCAAGGCCAAAGATATCGGCGATTTTACCGGCGTCTGATATCAGCGCGTCATTGCCGTGGCCGAACTGCCGGATATCGTTATTGCCGGGGATCAGGAAGGCCGCGAGGGCAAGGGTGATGATGATCGCGGCACTTGCGATCAGCCGGACCCGGATCGGGGCAAATGTTTTGCCAAGGGCGACTTTCAAGCCGTCATGCAGTTTGCGGATCGGCGAGGATGCCTGGACATCACGGGCCGGGATCAGGGGCAGCAGGAACAGCACGGAACAATAGGCGGCAACCAGACCGGCAACGGAATAAACCGCGATCTGGGACAGCAACTGGGTGGGGCTGAGCGACAGCGCGCCAAAGCCGATCACGGATGTCAGAAGGCCAAGGCTTAGCCCCGGTCTGATTTTACGCAGCCGGTCCATGGGTGATCCGGCGGCAGAGCGCAGCACAAGGTAATGCAGGGCATAATCGACCGAAATGCCGATCATGGTCGCACCGAACACCAGCGCAATCGCATGGATCGCCGGGAAGATCGCGACCACGGCGGCGAGCCCTGCCAAAAGGCCGCTGCCGACGACGAGAAGCGCGCCCAGAAGCGGGATGGGGGAGTAGAACACCAGCCCGATCATCACAAGGATGCCGATGGTTGCGATGATCGCGATGCGTTGCACATCGGATTGCGCGCGGGTGGCTTCCGCCACGGCAAAGAAAATCTGGCCGGTTTTGGCGGTACTCAGACCGGGGGTGGCATCGGTGATGGATTGCAGGGCGGCATTGGCCGCAGAGACCCAGCGTTGATCGTTGCCGGAGCTGCGCAGATCGGGTGACAGGCTTGCCATGACCGGCAGGTAAAATTGCCCGCCGTGGGTGATGATATCGTTACCGGTGCCGAGCTTGGTACCAAGGTCGGACAGGAAGGCGGGCAGCAGGGCGAACGGGTCCTGTTTAAGCGACTGGCTGCTGAGCGTTGTGGCCGGGGAATAGAGGTTCTGGATGGCGCGGCGATAAAGGGTTTCGGCGTTGCCATTTGCCAGCTTTTCGCGATCAGAGGATGACAGCAGGCTGTTGGCATGCGGGCCATAAAGCGCCATCAGATCGGCAAAGCGATCATTGTTGTGACCGGGAAGGGTGGTGCCCTGTGTGCCATCAAGAGCCGCGATATGGCCTGCGAAATCATTGGCGGCGGTTTCAAGTGTGTCGCGGTCGGGGTGCGAAAGCATGAAGATCGCCTGCTGACCATCATTTGCCAGCAGATGACGGACGGTGGCGATGTCGCTTTGCGGGCCGTTTGGGTCGGCATTTTCCTGCCCGATCAGGGACAGGATATCGGCATCGATCCCGGTATGGCCGCCGCGCAATTGCCAGGTGGCGAAAACCGCCATCGTGATCAGGCACAGGGCCCAGAGGGTTGCGCGCAATGCCATTACTGAGCCGCGCCGGTCAGAAGGTCGGCAAATTCGGGCGGCAGCGGCAGGCCTTGCAATGACTGATCGGAAAGGGTGATGGCATCATGATCACCGGTCGGTTTTTCGAGGCGGACATTTTCGACAAAATCAGTACCCGTGGCGGTAATTTTGCTGATCTGGTTTTGGATGGTGCTGCCATCCTTTGGCGTCAGGATGACCTGCCATGCGCCGTGTTCGGTTGTGGCCTTGGCGATGTCAAAGCGCTGCTCCAGCGGTTGCCAGTTTCCGGCAAGGACGGCCGAAATCAGTTCGACAAACTGGCGGAACTGATCGCCGCGCGCCAGTTCATCGTGGTTGCCCTGATCATCGATCCGGGTGATGCCGTGATCATCAAGGATCGTGGTGCCGGGAAACGGGGCGAGGGTGCGCCAGACCAGTCCGTTTGCAGGGGACAGGACGAAATCGCCGTTCGAGGTGAGCGGCTTTTCAAAACCGTCAAGGTGGCGGTCCATGGTGAAACTGCCGCCGAGATATTGTTCTGTGCCGATTGTCGCCGGGGATGGGATATCATCCGCCCGTGCGGTGCCGGCCATGCCTGCAGCCAGCAGGGCGGCGGTTGCGATGGATGCGATCAGGCGGCGGATCGGGATCAAACAAGGGCCTCCATCTTTTCGATGAAGAAATCGGGGCTGCGATAGAGCATTTCGCCGGTGGATTTTTCGACCGCGACCTGAATGGTGAAGCCCTTGGTCAGCTTTTCACCGGTTTTGCTGTCGCTGACCAGATAGTCGATTTTAAGCCGGTTTTCATATTCGCGAAGTGTGGCTGTGATCGTGATGTTTTGCCCGAAGGTGCAGGGGCGGACATATTTGACCCGCATATCCACCACCGGCCAGACATAGCCCGACGCATCCATTTGCGGATAGTTGTAATCGACCTTGTCGAGCAAGGCGCAGCGGGCATTTTCAAAGAACTGCACGTAATTGCCGTGCCAGACGACATTCATCGGATCAAGGTGATAGAACTGAACCGTTTCGGTGACCGACGCACTGATCATGATGCCAGATCCCCGCCATAAAGCGCCCAGTGGCGCGATTGAATGCGGTCGATCAGAAGGCGAAGGGTTGCTTCAAGCGGCTGGTCTTCGGCGATGAAGGGGATGTCGTTGCCAAGCGCATCAAGGAAGGCGGTGATATCACTGCCAAGCTGATTGGTTTTGATGTCACCGTTTTTGAGGCGCAGCGTGATCGCCTGTTTGACGGCAATCAGGTTGGCAGCCGCGACCTGTTCGGTCAGTTGCAGGATGCGCAGGCAATCACGGGCGGCAATCGTTCCCATGCTGACCTTGTCCTGGTTATGGCATTCGGTCGAACGGGAAAAGACGCTGGCGGGCATGGTGTTTTTCAATGCCTCTGCCGTCCAGGCGGAAACGCCGATCTGCACGGCCTTGAGCCCATGATTGATCGAAGCGCGATCGGCATCCGATCCCGACAGGTTCGATGGCAGGCCATGATTGAATTTGGTATCGACCAGAAGCGCCATCTGCCGGTCCATCAGGTCGGACAGATTGGCGATCAGGGTTTTCATGCCATCGGCGACGAAGGCAACATGCCCGCCATAGAAATGACCGCCATGCAGGATGGTTTCGCCTTCGACATCGATCAGCGGGTTGTCATTCGCACTGTTAAGCTCGGTTTCAAGCGTCGCGCGGAAGGTCGGCATCATGTCGGCGAGAACGCCGATGACATGTGGTGCACAGCGCAGCGAATAACGATCCTGCAACCGGGCCGGGGCGTAATTCGTGCCGAGATCGGCAAGATCGGTTTCGATAAAGGACGCAATGCGGGCCTGCCCCGGATGGGGTTTGGCAGCAAACAGGCGTTTGTCAAAATGGGTCGGATTGCCGAGCAACCCGATAGAGGCAAGTGCTGTGATGCGTGCGGTCAGGCGGCAGAGGTAATCGGCACGCACGAAAGCCTGACACATCATGGCGGTCATGACCGATGTGCCGTTCATGATGGCGAGGGCTTCCTTGGGACGCAGCGTTAACGGCGTTAACCCGGACGCAGCAAGCGCATCAAGGGCGGTCATTTTCTGGCCGCGATAAAGCACATTGCGTTCACCGATGAGCGCCGCGGCAACATAGGAAAGCGGGGTCAGATCGCCGCTGGCACCGACCGATCCTTCTTCGGGGATCAGCGGCGTGATGTCATGTTCCAGAAGACCGGCAAGCTGGCGCAGAAGATCAAGGCTGACACCGGAATAGCCGGTACAAAGGGATGCAAGCCGGACGGCAAGGACAGCGCGTGCCTGATCGGGCCTGAGAATATCGCCAAGGCCGCAACCGTGAAACCGGCTGAGATGCAGCGGCAGTTCGGCGACCAGTTCGGGCGGCACACGGCGCGAAACGGAATCACCATAGCCGGTGGTTACACCATAGATATGGCCGTGATCGCGCAATTCCCGATCAAGGAAATCGGCCCCGGCCTGAATGCGGGTGGTGAATTCCGGGTCGGATGACAGGACGGGCAGGGCGCGTTGTTCGGCAAGGGCAACGATATCTTCGATGCGCAGGTTTTCCTCGCCAAACAGGACAGTGGTGCGGCTGTTATTCATTGTTGTCCTTTTTATTCGCCCAGAAGTCATAGAAATTGAACCATTGCAGCGGCCTTGTAACAACAAGCTTTTCAAGCCAGTTTGCATATTGTTCGGCATATTCGGTGATTTTACCGACCCGGTTGGCACGCGGCAGGGTTATTTTATCGGCCAGTTTTTCCCACGCGATTTCAAACCGGTTTCCGTTGCGCCATGCGGCGGCCATGTAAACCGGGCATTGCAGCAGATGGGCCAGAACAAACGGCCCCTGCGGGAACGGAGCCGGATCGCCCAGAAACGGTACACTTACCGATTTATCACGTGCACCGATGGCAACGCGGTCAGCCGCAATCACGATCCATTCGCCACGTTCGACCTTTTCACGCAGCAGCATTGCGGTATCGGGGCCGATTTCGGTGACTTCGATCAGATCAACCTGGCTTTCGGGGGCGAATTTTTGCAGGACACGGCCAAAGCGGGCCGCATTTTTCTGATGCAACAGCACATTGACGCGAAAATCGCGGTCGCGGCTGGCAATCGCCCTGACCAGTTCGATATTGCCGAAATGGGATACGAACAGGATGACGGCCTGATCACGCGGCATATAGTCAAACAGGCTTTCGGCGTGATCGGGCAGGTCAAGATCATCGATCTTCATTTCGCCCGACCATGCAGCGATCTTATCCAGCGCGCTTTCGCCGAAATTCATGAAATGGCGGAAACTGTCACGCAGGCCCGGTCTGGGTTGGCCGGTGATGGTGGCAATCCGGGTCAGGAAATCCTGTGAAGCCCGCCTTGCAATTCGCCCGGTGGCAAAGAAATAGGCGATGATCGGAAACATCACGACCAGACACAGCCGACGCCCGCCATAACGGTAAACCATGCCAAGGAACCGGATGCCCCAATACATGCCGCGTTCATCAATTTCCGACCAGTGCCGGGCGGATTTACCCCCGGTTTCAGGATGTTTTTCGGGATCAATACCGGTGCGGTGTTTTTGCCCGAAATGACCACCACGGGCGATAAAGCCCGGCAGGCGGATCAGCATGCCAAAGAACAGACGGGTGTGCATCCAACTGATCAGGACATTGTCCTTCCACATGCGGAAGTTCGATGTGTTGTTTTCGGGATATGTGACTTCGGTCGGGACGTGATGGATCGGGACACCGCGCCAGTAAAGGCGCACCATCAGTTCGGTATCGAAATCCATTTTATGGCCGCAGCCTTCTTCGCGCCAGACGGCAAGGCTTTCGGAAACCGGATACACGCGAAAGCCGCACATGCTGTCGCGGATATGGGTTGATAATGTTTCGATCCAGACCCAGACATGGGAAATCCAGCGCCCGATGCGTCGTTTTTCAGGGATGCTGTCATCATAGACCGGAAGGCCGGTGATGAGGGCAGCCGGGTCTTCGCGGGCGATGCGGATCATTTCTTCGATCCGGTCAAGATTGTGCTGCCCGTCGGCATCGACCTGAATGGCATGGGTGAAACCGGCGCGTTCAGCCATGGCAAGGCCCGCCATCACCGCCACACCCTTGCCACCATTTTCATCGAGATGCTGACAGGTAACCCCGTTTTCGGGATCATGCAGGCTGGCCACAACATCATGCGTTTGCACGTTCGATCCGTCATCAATGATGATCACCGGCAGATCATATTCGCGGATGCGCGCCACGACATCAGCCAGAACTTCGTGGTGGTTATGGGTCGGGATGACGGCACAGATTTTCATGAGGTAGCCTCGCGCCATTTCAGAATACCGGAGCTGTGATCGCCTTCGGCGTCGGAATGATAGCGGAATTTGATTTTCGCACTGTCGCGGTCGCAATCAAGTTCCAGCATCACGGTCGATCCCGGTGTGATCGGCTTTCGGTATTTAAGTTGTGTCACTTCGCCGATGGTGACCGGTACGTCAAAAAGCGCTGCGGCCTGATCCACGGCCCAGTGCAGTTGCACCACCCCGGGCAGGATCGGCATGCCGGGAAAATGGCCACGGAAATAAAGCAGATCCGTTGGCAGGTGCAGCGACAGGTTGACGCGGTCATCATCGCGATTTTGTATAACGATTTCAGGCGTTAAAGGTTCCATTTCGGCAAAAAGAGCGCGCAGCAAATGAAGCGGGCGTTTGCCCTGGCTGTCGGATGGCAGCTGATCGACAAAGCGCCAGCGTTGCGGCAGGGCAGCGTCATCTTCGAATTTGGCGATTTCACGCCGCAATTGCCGGCCCATGCGAAACCGCCCGATATCGGCCAGCATATTCTGGCCCGCAGGCGACAGCACGGCGACTACGCCAAGGCGGCGGTCATCATCATCAGGGATAAGCGCAATGGCGTCTTCGACCAGATCGCTTTGGCGCAGATGGCGTTCAACCGCACCCAGCGAAATGCGTTTGCCTTCGACCTTGACCACCCGGTCGGCGCGGCCATGCAGGGTGAAGGTGCCGGTTGCGTCATTGATTTTTGCGATGTCTTCGGTCTGATACCAGTCATCACCGGTGATATGGGCGGCACGCACGCGCAGGCATCCGGCATCGTTCAGGGCGACTGCAACCCCCGGCAGGGGATGCCATGGGCAATCATCGCCGGTCTGCTGACGGTGGGCGATGCCGCCGGTTTCGGTGCTGCCGTAAATTTCGGTCGGGCAGGTACCGAGCATCGCGGTGGTTTCGGTTGCGGCGGCAAGGTTAAGCGGGCCACCCGATGAAAAGATCAGCGACGGGCGCGGCACACGGGCGAGATCGGGATGCAGGTTTTTAAGATGTGCGGGGCTTGTGATCAGGACATCGCCATTATTGATATCGCCCTGCATCATTTCCCAATAGGGGGCGGGATCGGCGGTGAAAACGCGCTTGGTCATCACCGGCCAGACGATGCGGAAAATCAGGCCATAGATATGCTGATGCGATACCAGCCCGACAATGCGCGCGCCTTTGGGGATGTGCGGCTGCCAAAGCGGTTCCTGTATGGTGATTTCGGCTTCGATCAGGGCCAGTGTTTTATGGATCGGCTTGGCATCCCCAGTCGAGCCAGATGTAAAGAATACCGCGCGGCAATCGGTTGCGGCGGGCAATGTCATGTGGCTGCCGGTATTGGTCGCGGTGGCCGCGGCAAGCCTTTCGCGGATGGCGGCGTCATCCAGATACAGATCGAACTGGCTGCTGATGCCATCAAGATAGGCGGGGCGGTCGGTTGCCGGGAAAATCACGGTGGCCCCCGCCCGCCATGCGGCGGTGATCGCGATCAGGAACAGGCGGGCCGACTGGCAATGGATGGCGATGCGCGAAGATTGGCGCAAGGTCGGGCAAAGCCGGTCGATATCGGCCAGAATATCACCCGCACAGAAGACCCGGCCGCCTTCAACACAAAGGGCGGTGGCGGCGTTTTTCGGATCATGCAGGTTTGCGATAAAGCCGGTCATGGGGTTTCGATATTGTTTCCGGTTTTGCGATCATGGCGGGCACGCAAGAAACGGCGGACCGGCCATTCGCCAATGAACAGGATGCCGATCAGGCCATAGGACAGAAGCCCATTATAAAGCGTCCAGATTTCCATGCTCGCATAAAGTGCCGTCCATGTGGCAATCATCGCGTTGAGCGCGAAAAATCCGATCCAGACCTTGGTCAGTTTGCGCGTATAGGCAACCGAGTAGGCATCAAGATCGGGCATTTTAAGCCGTGCCAGGCGTTCGACCATCGGGCGTTCGGTAAATAGCGTAACGGTAAAAACCGTGCCCATGGTCAGGCTGACAATCACCGGATAAAAGCGGATGGCGACCAGTTCGCTTGCCAGACCGCCCGCGGCAACGATACCCGCGACCAGAACCGCAAGACCGGCAGGCCCATAACGTTTTTGCAGCGCAAATGAAGCGGCACGCAACAGAACGAGGACCAGAAGCCCGATCAGGATGATCTGCGGGGAAAAGACCGTCAGTCCGAAATAGACCAGAACCGGATAGATGATACCCAGTATGGCAAGCAGGATGGTCGCGATCCGTTTAGGAACTGACCAGGTCATGGATCTTCTCGACGACGTCATCGACGGTGCGGACAGACCGGAATTCCATGGCCGGGATTTTCTTGCCGGTGATTTCCTGGAATTTGACGATCAGGTCGACGGCATCGATGCTGTCGAGGTCAAGGTCTTCGAACAGGCGGGCGTCCGGGGTGATATCCTCGGACGGGACTTCGAAAAGTTCGACAAGGTAATCGTGAAGCTGCTGATAAACGTCCTGGCGACTTTGCATGATTACCCCTCCTTGCCCGATGCCTGAATGAATTTCGCCAGATTGCGCACGGATGCAAAATGGGTTTTCACATCTTCGTTCTTCGCATCAATCCTGACATCGTATTTTTTCTGGATCGCAACGCCAAGTTCAAGGGCATCGATGGAATCAAGGCCTAGCCCATCGACAAACAGGGCTTCTTCGCTGTCGATATCCTCGACACTTATGTCTTCGAGATTAAGCGTCTCGATAATGAAGGCTTTAAGTTCTGTTTCCAGCGAAGTCATGCGTCAGTCTGTCCAGATAATAATCCTTGATGATCCGGGTCAGCAAACGGGCCTGTCTGGCGCGGCTTAATGTCGGATCAGCAATGTCCCCAAATGATAGCGGTGCATCGACCACCAGCCGAAAACGGATTTTCGACGGCGGAATGCGATACCACGGTACCCCCTTTTTCAGGGTATCGTGATTACAGTGCACAACCACAGGAATCAAGTCGACTTGTGTTTCTATCGCGATATTCGCTACCCCGCGTTGCAATTGGCCCAGTTTGCGGCGGCTGGGCGTGCGCGTGCCTTCCGGGAAAATCAGGATACAGGCACCGGTTGCCAGATGATCGCGCGCCTGCGAAATCAGGTTTTCCGGGTCATCATTATTGCGAATGAAACCAGCCGCACGTACCACACCGGCCATGAACGGATTGCGAAACAGTTCGTGTTTGACGACACACTGGCAGCGATCCATCTGGGCCAGGATCATCACGACATCAAGCAATGTCGGGTGATTGGCGATGATCAGCGCACCACGTGCGGATCGCAGGCGTTCGATATTTTCGGTTTCGGCAACCGCCACACCGGTGACATCAAGCATCCAGGTGAAAAGGCGAAAACCGCGGCAGATGACAAACTGCGCATAGCGGCGGCGTTTGGCGCGGTCCTGCAGAATGATCATCATGGCAGGGAAGATGGTGATCGCCATCAAAAGCCCGCCCAGACCAAACGCCGAAAAGGCAAAGCCGGTCGCCAGCAACCGCCAGTACCAGTTAAAGCCTTTTGTCGACCGTGTCGGCGTGCCTTGTCTTTCAGCCATTCGATAGCATTATCCAGCCGCCGGTCTTTCCTGGCAGGTGCAATCCGGTTTTGGATGACGCACCCAGACAGGTAGCAATCGCACGTGCCTGCCGGTGGGGCATGGGGGCGGGATCATGATCGGGGATCGGATCGAACCAGAACATTTTGCCATCTGTCGCCGTTGGCTGATCAAAGCGGATGGCAAGGGCAGTGCCGGAAATATCGTCCGGGTCCTGATCCTGATAGATGTCGGGCAGCGGCAGATCGACATAGCACAGGATGACCGGGCCATCCTCGCTGGTGAGCTGGCATAATGTTTCGGTCAGGGCCGCGATCAGGCTGTCATTCCCGGCCGAAATTGCGGTGTGGCTTTGGGTGATCGACCAGTTGATCGAAGCAACCCCGACCAGCGCATTATGCACCGACATGCTGAAATCGGCGGGGGAGAGGGTTTCGTTTGTCGCGACCTGATGAAGCAGTTTCAGCGTGCGATCAATATTGCCGTGGCGGGAGGCAAAAACGATATGCGGGTTGTCGCCATCACCGATGGTATGGCCGAGCACCTCGGCGGCGGCGCGGCCATACAGATCCAGACGCCGCCGCCAGGCAGGTTTGAGGCTGCGCGCCAGATTGGCATTATTCATGTCGTCAATCGGGACTGCGATGTGCCCGGACGTTCCGGATTTCAGGACCGCATGATCATCGCGGTCTTCCCAGAACGCCCAGTGCGAAATTCTGGCCTGCAGCAGCGTCATATCAAACCTTATTGGGCAAGGGCAGCCTGTGCCGATACCTCACGCAGGATATCCTGTCTCAGATTATTGACCCAGCGATTGTAATTATAATGGATCGAAGTGCCATCATAATTCAGATTGGTGCTATCGACGTAGGAAATCGAAAATTCGGACTGATCAAAGTCGATTTCGACCTTGGCAAGATGGTCGCGCGGGGAATAGGTCGCGATCAGTTCACCTTCGGCCTTGCGCTGAACGATCCATTCACGTTCGCCTGCGGCCTTGATGATGCTTTCTTCGATCTGTGCCATGCTGAGTTTTGCCGCATCAGCCGGGAGGGGCTGACTGCTGACATTCTGGACCGGGGCGGTGCGGCATGCGGCAACAACAAGTGCCAGCAAACCGACGACTGCAAATTTCAAACTGCGCATATCCAACCTGCCTTTTGTTGATATTATCCGATTGATCCGGTGCATTGGATCAATTATCGCGTTTTTTATTGCCCGAGCCGGGCAGACGCCCCTGATTTAAAGAACCCGTCGCCAACAACACAACCAAAACTTGCCAGATATATGAAAAAAAACGCAATCATCGATGTCAATACCGCGTTTGAGGGCAGCGTTTTATGGTGCTGGCAGCGGATCAATGATCTGAAGGGGGATCGCGCGGAAAAGCGCCGCCAAAGCTCGATGCGCGGGTGGCAGATGCTGGGCGATCTTGGCCGGCATATGTGGCCCGATATTGCGGGGGATGCGGCATTTGAAACCGTGCGGCAAAGTTCCGGCCGGCCCGGCCTGATCATCAATGGTGTGATCCATTGTGCGAGCATCAGCCACAGCTGCGACCTTGTGGCGGTGGCGATTGCCAAAGACCCGGATACCATGATCGGCATTGATATTGAATATCGCGATCCGAGCCGTGATATCGACGCCCTGTCACGCTGGCTGTTTGACGGGGATGCGAATGGCCGGGATTTTTATCAGGGCTGGTGCGATTACGAAGCAGCCTTCAAGGCAACGGGCGAAACCGACCCGTTGGCACAGGCACGCGCGACATTGATCGCGATTGAAACCATCGATAGATTTTCCGGCGCGCTGGCGCGGGTTTGACAGGGTCGGATTTTAGCGGCTTGAATTTGCGCGATAATATTGCGACAGGTAAAGCTGTCGGCAATTGGGGCGGAAAGAAACATGACGCAAAATGTCTGGGTCGGTCAGAATATCACCGCGGGTGCCCGGTTGCGGCTGTTCTGTTTTCCGTTTGCCGGGGGTGGGGCGTTGGCCTATCGGCCGTGGCTGACGCAATTCCCCGATGACATCGATGTGGTGCCGGTCAATCTGCCGGGGCGTGAGCAGCGGTTTGGTGATCCGGTGATTGATGATCTTCCGACGATGGTTGAGGCCGTTGCCGCGGGGTTAAAGCCCGTTATGGATCTGCCGTTTGCGTTTTTCGGTTATTCGATGGGGGCGCTGATTTCCCATCATCTGGCCTGTCATCTGCAACAGGCGGGGATGGCTGTGCCGGTTCATCTGTTTGTTGCCGCAAGGCGGGGGCCGAATGTGGCCGGGCATCGGGCGCCGTTGCATCATCTGTCATCGGATGAGTTCTGGCGGGGGATTGCCAATTATGGCGGGACGCCCACCGAAATTCTGGAAAATGCGGAATATCGCGCCCTGTTTGAGCCCAGCCTTAGGGCGGATTTCAGATTGTCGGAAACCGCAGTTTCGACCGGATTGCCCAGACTGTTCTGCCCGATTACCGCCTTTGGCGGGGCGGATGATCCGAACCCGGTGCCGGATGAACTGGATGACTGGGCGGCGGCAACCACGGGCGACTTTGCCAAGCATGTTTTGCCTGGCGGGCATTTTTTCCTGCGTGATGCCGGGGATGACATCATGCGCGTGGTCAGGGATGCGCTGATTGCGTGATGGATCAGGCTTGGGTGGTTTGACGTCCGTCGACAAATTCGCCGTCGCGGACATGATAGATCGTATCGGCGGTATCAAACCAGCGATCATCATGGGTGACACAGATGATGATCTTGCCCTGTTTGCGTAAGGAGGGCAGGATTTTTTCATAGAAGACCGAGCGGAAATGCGGGTCCTGATCGGCGGCCCATTCATCAAGGACAAGAACCGGCTTTTCTTCTAGCAGGGCTGCGATCAGGGCAAGGCGTTTGCGTTGCCCCTGTGACAGCGAGGTCGTTGAAAAGGCGTTATCATCCAGTTCGACCTTGTCGTCGATTTCCATCTGTTTGAGCAGTGTTTCGACCCGCTTCGGATCAATATCATCAATGCCGTAGAGTTCGCGAAACAGGTGATAGTCCGAGAGCACGGTCGCGAAATGATCGCGATAAAGCTGCAGGGCGTCGGTCGGTACCGGGCAGTCATTGACCATGATTGATCCGCCTACCGCCGGGCGAAGACCGGTCAGAACGGCGATGATCGTCGATTTTCCCGCCCCGTTGCCACCGGTGATGAAGGTGATTTCACCCTTTTTGAAGGTGGCATTGATCGGGCCGACAGCAAAACCCGGGCTGTCCGATGTGCCGGGATAGGCGAAACGAACGTCACGCAGGCTGATTTCGGCGATATTGCCAAGGGCATCCTGGAATTTTTCAAGGGTTTCGGGCGATGATGTGCCGTTCGTGGCCTCCTGAGCGTGTTGAGCGTCAAGGGCATCTTCGAGCTGATCATCGATATCCTTGATCTTGCGGAGCGCCACATCGGAATCAGTAAAGCTGGGCACGGCGGCAACCACCGCCCCGATCGGGCCGATCATGAACAGGGCGGCGGTCGTGGTTTGCACGGCAACGTCGTGATAGTCCGATGTGAAGATCGGAACGATGAACACCATGGCCGCCATCATCCCGTAGAAAGCCAACTGGATCAGGGCGAATTCGCGCGACCACTGGGCCTTGACCACGGATTTGGTATCGCGTGCCCGGATGGATCGGTCATTGAGCGCACCCAGAAGTGCGGCACGACGCCGACTGTTCATTTTGACTTCCTTGAAGCCATGCAGCAGATCGGACAACCCGCCAAACAGCAGGTTTTCATCATCAATCGCATCCCGGGTCGCATCGTTGATTTTACGGATGCGTTGCAGGTGGATGGTCGAAACCACGATGGCGAGAACCGAAATCATCACAAAGGCAAAGGTCGACAGCCACGCAAGATAGGCCGCGACACAGATGATCAGGACCACCTGCTGCACGCCGTTCAGCATCAGGGGCAGGGCGGCGGATACGGTTTGCATTTCCTGGGTCAGCGCGGTTTGAACCGCACCCTGTCCGACCCTGGCCAGGGTATCGGGGGCGGCTTTTCGCACGCGATCAAACATGCCCAGGCGAAGCTGATGGAGGATGTGTTCGACCTCGGCGGCGATCATGTCGCTGGATTTCTTCTGGGCCCAGATATAGCCGATCAGCGACAGGCCCATCATGCCGAGATAACGCATGCTGGCAACGCCGTCTTCGGCCTGTTCGGCGGCCAGGTTGACGATGATCAGCACCATGGTGGTGGCGATCGATGCCAGTGACAGCAGGCCAACGGCAAGCCGCAGATCGATGCGGGTTCGGGATCGCAGAAGATCAATAAGCAGCATGATCAGATCCTTCCACGCGGGTCGTTGCGGTCAATTTCGTGCAGGGTGCCAGCTTCGAGATGCAGGCGGCGGTCGGCAGCATCGAAATAATGGTCGTCATGGGTGACGGCGATGATGGTTGTGCCGCGTGCCTTTATCTGTGGCAGGATTTCGTAATAGAATTTTTTACGGAAATAGGGGTCCTGATCGGCGGCCCATTCATCGAGAACAAGGATCGGGCGATGTTCGAGCAGGGCGGTAATCAGGCCCAGCCGTTTGCGTTGCCCGGCCGACAGGGCGGTGGAAACGAATTTGCCATCGCGAATGCCCGTCACATGGGACAGTTCAAACAGGTTCAGCCAGTGGGTGGCTTCGTCGGGATCAATTTCGGCCGATCCGTGCAATTCGGAAAACAGGTGGAAATCGGAAAACACGGTAGCGATCTTATCGCGGAAGGAGGCGATGGTTTGCGCGCCAAGCTGGATATCATCAAACCGGATGGCCCCGGATACCGGGCGATAAAGGGCTGTCAGAAGCTTGATCAGGGTTGATTTGCCCGCCCCGTTGCCACCGGTGATAAAGATCAGTTCGCCCTTTTTGACCGAGAGGCTGATCGGGCCAAGCATGAAGCCGTGGCGCGGGTCGCGGTTGGGATAGGTAAAGCAGACATCCTCGAACGCGATGTTTGAAAATGTATCGGGCAGACTGGTGCCGTTTTCTTCAACCGGTTCGGCAATCGCGCGCAAATCCTGTGACAGGGTGACCATGCGCGCAGCAGCCTGTTCCGCCGAGCCAAGAACCGCCATTGCCTGCACCACCGTGCTGATCGGGCCGATCATGAACAGGACGGCCGTGCTGACCTTTGATATCGTTGATCCGAAATTATCGGCATAGACCGGCACGATAAAGACGATCACCGCAAGCAGGACATAAAAGGCGGTCATGCCCATGATCATCTGCCGGAACATCAGGCTGTGGGTTTCAGCGGTGATCTGTTCCTTTTGCAGTGAATTTGCCGAAAAGGCATTGAAAAGGGTGCTGCTGCGCGACGACCACATGCGGACTTCGCGGATGCCGGAAAACAGATCGGCGATCTTGCCAAACAGGGCATTTTCGGCGTGATGGAGTTTGCCAAACCACATGCCGAGCTCTTTGCCCATGCGCAGGTAAATGACGATCCCGGCCCCGATCACCAGCACGATCAGGAAAAAGGCCAGCGTGGAGAGCCAGAAAACATAGCACATCACCGCAACGACCAGCAGAAGGGATCGGAACGACATGCCGATCATGTGCGAGTTTTGCGAAATGACCTGTGTGCTTTGGGTAATGCTGTCAAACAGGCGGGCCTGACCAAAGGTTTCAAGCTGGGCGAAGTCGGCATGCGCAATCTGACCCAGAAGTTTGCGGCGCACCTTGTCGATGCCCTGTTCGATCTGGGTCGAGATATTGGCAAGCAGGAAAACTTCGGCCAGGAAATAGACCACGGCAAGGGCGATGAAGCCGCCTGCCAGAAGCCAGTCAACCCGGTCCACCCCGTTATCGGCGATGCCTTCGGCAGCGGTATTGACGAGCCCCAGCAGAACTGCACTGCCCGCACCCGATAGCGCACCGGCAAAGGCAAGCCGGGCCATCAGTCTGTTATCTCCCCAAGACAACAGTTCGAGCAATTTCATCTGTTTGCAGTCCCCATAGAACCCGACGCGGGTGTTTGTCCGCGACTGTACCGGTGCCCGGCAGGGCTGTCCAGTCGCTGTCCAGTTGGGGACATAACCGAAAGCATTTTTCGCGTCGAAAGAATTCAGATCGTTGCGCGGTAGGGCAGCGGAATGGGGCCTTCGCTGTTGATCACAAGCACGTTGCTTTGGGCATTCAGACCAAAACGGGCCCGAAGATCGTTGTTTTTTGCGACATGCCAAAGCCCGGCAATTCCGGCAATTCCGGTATCCCATGTTTCAAGCGGGGCGTCGCCATTGATCCCGGCGGAAAGCGCGTTCTGAACGATAAGGGCGACATCATCGTCAATCGCGATGCTTTGGGTGGAGACTTCGCGCAGGATTTCAAATGCCGGAAGACTCGGTTTGCCACACGACAGCCCGATCATGCGGGTCAGGAGTTTGCCCGGAACCGATGTCAGTTCGCCGGTTGCGAGGCTTGCCTGAATGCAGGCGGCGTTTGTTGCCTCGACCGTGCAGACATTCGGCTTCTGGCCGCTTTCATGCCAGAGCCCGATGGCGCAACCCGCCGCCATGCCGCCAACCCCGCATTGCAGGAAAACATGATCGGGGGTGATGTTTTCAGTCCGAAGCTGCCGGGCGCATTCGATCCCCAGAACCGCGTAACCCGCCATGATGTCGCGGGTGACGTCGAGTTCGTGGCCATAGTCGGTATCGGTGATCAGAAGGATATCGGGCGATTGCGCGGCATGTTCGGCAGCAAGGACCGCATCGTCATAGGTGCCGTCGATCCGGACAATTTCAGCCCCGTTATCGATGATGCGCGTGATGCGGGCCTGATCGACTTCGGACCCGACATAAATCCGCGCGTGACAGCCGAATTTCCGGGCCGCCCATGCAACCGCAAGGCCGTGATTGCCATCGGTTGCGGCAACGGCGGTATAGTCCGCACATTGGGGGTTTCCGGGTGTCAGGCCGCGTTTCAAAAGCTGCTGTTTCAGGCCATAGGGGGCGCCAAGGGCCTTGACCCCGCCCAGACCGAACCGTTTGCTTTCATCCTTGATCCAGACGGTGCCAAGACCCAGTTCGCGGGCAAGCCCGTTGGCGCGGAGCAGCGGGCTTTGGCGATATTCCGGCCAGGAGGATATCAGATCGAATGCCTGATAAATATCGTTGCGCCCGGGATCAAGGGCGATGATGGACGTCATCGATTTCTCCGAAATCTGGCCGTGGTCCGGTTTTCTGTTATATGTTCTTCTGGTTTATGAGGGGCGTATGATGTTGCGTCAAACACAATCTGAATATCAACGATCGTGCAGGGTTGTCGTGAAGATGATTGTGTTAAATCGCTGAGAATAGGGATATTAATTCATCTTCGCTCTCGACGGGTTTCCCGATGATCCATTAGGATATGGTCATTGGGATGCGGGGATTGATTCATCACTAACGATGAGTGGACGGTTTTGCGTTTTGAGCTCGGCATGAGAATGATTGCGACCGGTATGCTGGCGATGCTGTTGTCAGCGGGGGCCGTGGGTGCCCATGCACAGGGAAGCGGTACCGTTGCCGAGGACGCAAATGCCGATATGTCGCCGGTTGATGTCCTGCCTGATATCGATGTCGATACTTATGACGATGCCATCATCGACCCGGCAAAAACCAATCCCGATCTGATCGACGGCCTGATTTACAAGCCCGATGCCATTCCGCTGTCGCAGTATCGCCGGCGCGCAACCGACCCGGAAAGTCTGGCGGCGTTAAGCAATGTCGATGTGATTGCCGGTGATGGCCAGACGGAACGATCCTATTACGCGGCGATTTACAGCGGCAGTACGAGTGGCGTGTATTTCAAGGTTGCCGCCCAGATTTGCGACATGATGAGCCGGACCTTTGAACGCCATCGGGTGCATTGCGTACCATTGCGATCCCAGGGGGTCGGCAGCAATATCCGCCTGATGAAAGAAGGGCGGGTGCAGCTTGCCATCGTGCAGTCGAACAATAACTGGGAAGCGCAGAAAGGCATTGCGCCGATCCCCGGTGCGCGGTCGGTGATGTCGTTGCATGATGAAATGGGATTGCTGGTGGTGCGCAATGATTCCGATATTGAATCGATCGCCGATCTGCGCGGCAAACGCATCAATATCGGACCGGAAGGATCGGCATCGCGGGAATTGTGGCTTGAGCTTCTGTCGCGATACAAATTGACGCTGGACGATCTTGATACGGTTTACGGCGTTGCGCAGGATTATAACGAGCTTGGCATCTGTGAGAATTATATCGATGCGTTCGGTCTTTGGATCGGGCATCCGGCGTCGCTGATCGAAGATACGCTTGGCTGCGGGGCGCGGGTTGTTGGCATGGGCGGGCCTTTGACCGATGAAATGGTCAAGGCAAACCAGTATTTCTTTAATCAGGTTTTGCCAGCAAAGACATATAGCGCACAGGAAGAAGCGATTTCATCCTATGGCTTCAAGGCGTCGCTGATTGCCTATGAACCGGCTGATCCGTATGTGGTGTACTGGATCACGCGGATCGTGCATGAAAATATCGACCGGATGAAGGAAATGTATCCGACATTCCGGAGTGTCGTTGCTGACGACATGTTCAAAAAGGGCAATTTCCTGCCGTTCCATAAGGGGGCAGCGTGTTATTGGGAAACCGATGCGCATGCCTGCGACTGGCAGCCCTATTATCAGCAGGCCGACCCGAAAGGGCAGCGCAAATGGAATTATACCTATCAGCAGTAAGCCGCGATATTAAGCGGACGGAAGCGGCGCCCAGCCGATGCGCGGGGCGGTTCCGCGGCCCGATGACTGGCAAAACTGGCCGATAAATCCGTCATCAAGCAATTTCCGGCAGGTCGCAAGATCGTCGCTGGCGCACCAGATGGCTGTATCAGGGGCGCGGGCGGATTTTGCATCCTGATCGGGGCCGATATCCCGTCGCAGCAAGAACCGGTCTCCGCCAAATTTTGCGATCAAGCCATGAATGGCAAGACCGGTTGATACGGTGCTGATCAGGCTTGGAAAATTGGTCGGGGCGACGGTGCTGAGCGCGATGGTGCGCCCGCATTTTCGCGCGATTTCGATGCGATGTTCGACCATCCGGCGTTGCCACCCCTGTCCGCGCCATTTTGGATCAACGGCGACCCCGTCGATATGGGCGACCCTGCGCAGTAGATCGGGGGGCAGGTGATGGTCGGTGCCGAAATTGGGATCACCATCACGCGGCAATCCCAGCACGCAATAGGCCATCAGACGATCATCGTCAAAGACGCCAAAGATTTGCCCGGAGGCATCAAGATGATCGGCAAAGAACTGATCGGTTTCGGTGGCGGCATTGCCCGGCGGTAGATCGGCGATCACCCTGTGATGCAGGGCGATGATGGCCGGAAGGTGGGATGGATCAAGCCGGGTCAGGGTGCTCATTCGATGACTTCCGCGTAATCAAGCAGCGACAGCGGCGGATAGAGTTTAAGCTTGCGCGCCGATGACAGCCGGATCAGATAGGAAAACCGGTCAAGCGTTTCAACCGGGATATCAGCCGGCGATATGCCATCGATCAGGATCTGTTCTACCTTGCTGGCGGCAAGGCGGCCGACAAGTTCATAGCGGCTGACAAGGCCCAGCATGGCGTGGCCGTCGCGGACTTCAAGTTCGGTCGCGCTAAAGGCGGCAAGCCCGTTGGCAAAACCGGCATCGGTCAGGGTATCGCGATAATTGCCGATGAAATTATCCGGTCCGATATACAGGATATCGGCCCCCTTGCGGGCGAGTTCGGCGACGGCAGGGGGAATGTCATCCTGTGAGGGTTCGCCATCGCTGCCAAGCGGAGCAGCCAGGACTTCGAAGCCCATTTCGCGGCCCAGTTCGGTCAGATCGGTGACGTTGGAAACGGAATTGTCTTCGCGGCTGTTATAGACAACGCCAAGCTTGTCCATCGGGCGATAGGCGCGGATGGCATTGATCTGGGCGGCAAGCGGGGCGATGTGGGTTGCCCCGGTGACATTGGGGCGGCTTTGGCCTGCAGGGGCAGCAATGCCGGTTTTCCATGGCGATGAAACCATCACATAAACCACCGGAAGGTCGGTAATGTTTTGCGCCGGATCGACGGCATCATATTTGCCGACCACGGCCGACGTGATCCCGGTGCCCCATGTGTAAACCAGATCGGGTGGGTCTTTGCGGATCTGATCAATGATGGCAGGCACGCGCGACAGATCGCGCGCAGTGTCATAAATGGTCAGGTCGACGGGAATGCTGTTTTCATCGAAATAGGCGCGAAATCCCTGTTCGACATTGGTTTCGCCGCGCCACAGAACCATGGCGATTTTAAGCGGGCCCGGTTGTGATTGTGCATATGCCGCCGGAGCAAAGATTGAGACGGCGATGGCCACAAGAATGCCCAACAGACGAAAAACGGGGAGAAGGGAAAAGGTCATTTCGTTCCTCCCTCGTTTTTCTGTTCTGCTGGCACATGGCCGATCAGAAGTTCAAAGCACAGAACCGAAACAGCAGCAAAGGCCCCGAAGATCAGAACCGCGTGCGTTGTTCCGACCAGAAGGGTCAGACCGGCGGCAAGCAACGGACCCGCAGCCCCGCCCAGCCGTTCGGCAAGACGCAGGACGGCAAGAACCGGGCCTGTGCCGTGATCCTTGGTGAAATCCTTGCTGAGTTTCAGGCTGGCGGAAAGCTGTGCGGGGATTGATGTCGCCTGTGCCAGACCGAGCAGGGCGACGGCAACCGCAAACAGGGCATATTCCGGAAGCCAGCCCGCCAGCAACAAGCCTGCTGCCGTTAGCCCGCCACCAATGCCAACCGCGCGGGTTTCGTTCTGGTTTTTGTCGGTCCATTTTGCCGCGGCCCAGCCGGTCAGGATCGCGACCAGCCCATAAAGCATGATCACCCGCCCGGTTTCAGCCGTGGTTGCACCCGATTGCAGCAGGATCATCGGGGTCAGGTAATATAAAAAGCCGCTGAGGATCAGTTTGGCGGGAATGGCGGCGAACAGGATCAGGACCTGCAAACGGCGATTGCCGAGCATGGCGCGAAGGGCGGCACGTGTCGGGATCGGTGGCGGGGTTTTGCCGCGCACCATGTTATCCATCAGGAAGAAAGCGAGAAGGACTGCGAGAAACGCAATGGTCGCACCGGCGATAAAGGTCATGTCCGGGCCGAAATGACCGGCAACAATCCCGCCAATCGCCGGGCCGCAGATATCGGCCAGCATGATGCCGCTGACCATCATGGCAGTCCCCTGTGTGCGGTTGCTGTCATTGGTGGCATCAAGGACATAGGACTGACAGGCGACAAAGGTGGTGGCGTAACCGATGCCCGACAATGCCCGCCACAGGACAAGATCCCATATACCCCCGGCAAAGGCGGTACCGATCAGGCCAAGTGTCGCCAGAAACGCGCCGCACAGATACATGCGAAGTGACCCGACCTGTTCCTGAAACAGGCTGCAGATCGGCATGGCAAGGGCAACCATCAGAAGATGAACCGCCATGACCACGCCAGCACCAAGCTGCCCGTCGATGCTGTGGGACGTGACCTGGCTAAAGAAGGCGGGCATGATTGGCCGGGCCAGTTCTTCGGCAAGGACGAACATGAAGGCCAGCATGCGGACACCGATCAGCTTTACCTCGCGTTCGCGCTGGGGATGGGTTCCGACCTTTTTGGCGGTGGTGTTGATCAGGGAATTGATCCGTTCCATGAACTGGCCGATTTCGTCATGGGTGCTTTGGCCATGCAGCAGGGTGAATTTGCGATCGCGCACATTGTCCAGAACCTTGCGCGCGACCCTTACCGGCAGCGCGACATTGACGGTTAACACCAGCAACATCAGCTCGAACGACAGGGCGAGCGTGATGATAAAAATGATCGCAATGTCATAAAGATTATCCGTCACCGGGCGCATCAGGGCCGCCCGGGCATGACCAAGGACGACTTCGATATCGTCCTGTCCCTCGGCGCGGGGCAGGTCCAGACGGGTGACGATATAGGCGGTATCGTTGCCCGACGGTGCCTTAAGGGCGGTGGCGATTTCATCCGATGACAGACCGCCTGCATGCAGGATGTCGCCGGCCTTGTCGGTGATGGCAGCAAAAACCAGATCGGGATCGCCATTGCGAAGCTGATAGACCACGGTTTCAAAACCGACAATTTCGCGCAGCGGAATGCCAAGCCGCAGGGCGTTTTCGATCTTCTCGCCAAGAACCCGGGCTTCGATCCCGGCCTTTTCACGGATTTCGGTTTGCAGATCGGCGCGCGCCAGTTCGGCGGCTCGCCATGAAATCCCGACCAGTGCGATGCAAAGCGAGATTGTGCTGAACAGCAGCAGAATCCAGATCGTGCCCTTGGGGAACAGGCGGCTTCGGATATTGCCACCATGAGGGGATGTCGGAGTGTCAGGTTTGGTATCGGGATTGGCAGAGAGGGTCATTTCAGCGGCTCCGCCGGGGTTTCCGATTGGCGTTTGGTGTTGCCCTTTTTTGTTTCATGGGGCAACTGATCGCGGATTTCGCGGTACAGGGAAATCAGTTCGATTTCGCTTTGGGTCAGGACATCGCCATCATGGGGGCGGATATTGGGGGCCTTGCCCGCAACCGCGCGCGCCAGATCTTCGTGCAGTTCTTCGAAAACGCGATGGCGGCGGCGCATCAGAATGAACAGAACGCCAAGAATGGGGATAATCATGCCCATGCCCAAGGCCGCCGATTTCCACATTTCGGAGAAGGCATTGGCAAGCTTGGCTTCGGAGGTTTCGGCGCTTGCCGTAATGACAACCTGCCCTGCGCATTGGCCGAGGCTGTCGCGCAGGACCTGTCCGGCGGTGGCGATGCCCGGTGTGAAATCGATCCACTGATCGCGGGCCTGTTGGGGAATTTCCGCGCCAGAGAGCGCCTGATCATCGGGGGATCGGGCGGCGTTGCTGATGATGGTGCCGTCACAATCAAGAACGGCGACATTGCGGATATCGTTGGACATATCCAGACGCCGGTTCAGGATTGGTTGCAGGTTTTCCATGTTTTCCAGCCGCAAACCCAGATCGATACCGGCCACGATATCCTGACTGGTTTCATTGAGGATCACGGTCATGCGCTGGGCCAGAAGGGTGTGAAGGGTCTGGTCGAATCGCAGATAGTTCAGGACCGTGGTCATGCTTAGGGCGCTTGCAAGCACAAGGAAAAGGGCCAGCCCGATCTTGGTAGACAGCTTCAAAACGTGTCTCCGGCGACATATATTTTCAAAATATTTTCAAAACACAGTCCTGTTAAGCCGGTTATATCCTCAGAAACCCGCTTTCACAAACCATATGGTTGATTGCATCGGGGGTTGGGTCAAGGCTGTATAAAACCTTGATTCGGTTTGCAGTGCCGATAGTTAGCGATTATGATTTGCCGCGGGACAATAAACCGGGGGACGTGATGGGGGCTGAAACGCTTGAAGTGCTGAAACGGCGCAAACAGCACCGTCTTGCAAGTGGTGTTGTGCAACGCAATACCCTTTGGGCGGCCACGACCGGTTTTGTTCCGATCCCTGTTGTCGATTCTGCGGCCACGGTTGCCGTGCAGCTTAAAATGCTGGCGGAACTGAGCGATGTTTACGGTGTTGCGTTCAACAAAAGCAGCGGCAAATCCGTGATCGCGGCCTTAACGGCGTGCATTACCAGTGGCGTTTTGGGGCGGGCTCTTTTGGGGACGGGGATATTTGCCAATCTTGCCAAGGTGATGCCGGTTGTCGGATCGGCACTGAGCATCGTGACCATGCCGGGTTTCAATGCCGCATTTACCTATGCGCTTGGTCGGGTTTTTCAGCAGCATTACGCCGCAGGCGGGACGATGGCGGATTTTGACGCCAAAAAGGCGGAGGCCGAGTTCCGCCAGAAATTCAAGGATGGCCTGAAATTCGATCAGGACGGGAAAACGGCGTGAAGAACGCGTAATCGCGCAATAACAGGAATTCGGGTGGCGAAACGATGCATTTGATTTTGATTGTAATTTATCTATTGGCCTGCATTGTTTGCGGCATGCTGGGACGCCGGACATCGTTCGGGTTTCTGGGGCATTTCCTGCTGGCGATTGTGATTACCCCGATTGGCGATTTTCTGGTTCAGATCGTTGCGCGCCCGTCGCGGGAGCTTCGTGAAAAGCTTAAAGACCTTGATTATGATTAAGATGATGACTGACGGGCGATCAGCATGCGTCACGATACACCCGACGACGAGATGATGAATGGTTGATAGCGCGACAGTCGCACCCGGTGCACCAGACGAAAACGGAACCGCCCGCAAAAGAGGGCGATGGTCGATCTTTTGGCGGCGCTTTTTCATCAGCGCTGGCGTACGCCTGCGGCGGTTGCGAACGGCTTTTCTGATCGGTCTTCTGTTCCTGCTGGTCGCTATTTTCGCGTTGGCGCCGCAGATTTTCATTACCGTGCCCGCCGGGCATGTTGCGGTGATGTGGTACCGGTTCTTTGGCGGGACGGTCGTTGATAAAAGCTACGGCGAAGGTATTCACATGATCTTCCCGTGGGATGAAATGTATATCTATGACGCCCGCCTGCAAAATCAGGCGCGCGTTTATGATACGATTTCATCGAACGGCCTGTCGATGGAAGTCGACATCGCGGTGCGTTATCGCATCAACCGCGAAGCGGTCGGGATGCTGCACAAGCTGGTCGGGCCGAATTATGCCGAAGTCCTTGTATATCCGGAAATCGGATCGCATGCGCGTGAACTGATTTCGCGGTACACCCCTGAACAGCTTTATACCGAAACCCGTGCCTTCATTCAGGCGGAAATCCTTGAGCGCATGGTCAACGAACTTGGATCGTCGCTGGTCAATCAAAGCTTCCAGGGGCGGCTGGTGACGGTTGAAGACGTTCTGATCCGGTCCGTGACACTGCCGGAACGCGTGGCGGATGCGATTGAACGCAAGGCCGAACAGTATCAGGCGATGCTGGAATATGATTTCCGTCTGGCGCGCGAGGAAAAGGAAAAGCAGCGCAAGAAGATCGAGGCGGAAGGTATTCGTGAATTCCAGGATATCGTCGCCAAAACGATCACCGAGGAATATCTGCGCCTGCGCGGTATCGAAGCGACCATGACGCTTGCGACATCGAAAAACAGCAAGACGATCATCATTGGCGGCAAGGATGGCCTGCCCGTGATCCTCAATACCGCGGATGCACCGACGGCCAGCGGTGCGGATTCCGGTTCCGGGGCGGAGCTTGTGAACGATACGGCCGAAAGCCTGCCGAATGCAGGGGCGCTTAATGCGCGGTCGCAGGAAATCGCGCCGCAAAATGCGATTTCGCCCGGCGTTCGCGAACCTGCTGATCCGTCAGGCAGACGCGCACGGCCTGCGGCGGCAAATTCGAACACGCAGCCGGTCACACCCCCGACGAAACCGGCCGCCCCGACAGGCCCGACAGCAGGGGCGTCAGAAGATGTTTCAACAGCGGGTAAAACCGCCGGAGATGTTTTGAAATCAATTGCGCCGGTCTTTGATCAATCCAGTGGTAGCGGGGGGGGAGGTGTCGTTAAACAGAGCGACATGGAACCGGTCGCGACACACGAGAGTGCAGGGCAGCCTGAAATTTCAAAAACCGGTAGCAAATAAAGGGTGTTGCACGTTGCTACTTCGGGTTAGTTCAGGTAAAGTTGAAGAATAAATTTTGCGTGCAGATCATCAACCTGAAGGTAGACATTCAAGAGGCGATAATGAGCGAAGCAGAAACCATCGAAGAGACTGAAGAAGTGGCCGTCGCGAAGGCGGATGAAATTCGTGCCCAGTCCCGTGACTGCATCCATCGCCATAGCGTTTATGCTGCGGTTGGTGGTCTTGTTCCGATCCCGTTCCTTGAAATGGCCACCAGCAGCACCATCCAGCTGCGGATGCTTGCAAAACTTTGCGACATTTACGGTGTTCCGTTCTCCGAGAACGCGATCAAGAATTCGATTTCGACCCTGGTTGCAACGGTTCTGCCGATGACCGGTGTCGGTTATGCAACGGCGGCACTGGTGCGCAAGGTTCCGGTTGTCGGCACGATCTTTGGCGTTGTCGCCATGCCGACCTTTGCCGGTGCCTGCACCTATGCGTTGGGTCGTGTTTTCGCCTGGCACTTTGCCAAGGGCGGAACGGTTGCCGATTTCGACGCCGATGAAATGAAAGGTCGTTTCAAGGACGAATTCGAAGACGGCAAACGCAAGGCGTCCGAATTTGTCAAAGGCGGCAAAACCACTGCCAAACCGGCAGCAGGTGCCACGACCGCCAAGGCCTGATTGATCATCAGGTTTTCAGATTGTATTTCGGGAATGCCCAAAGCATGCTTTGGGCATTCTTTTTTGTCTGTTTGCAATGACGCATAAAAGGCCACTGCATGCCCCTGATCAAAACCCATCGCCTTGTGTTCGAGCGCCCGAAGGGCACCGGCACATTTGCGCCGTCCGATATCCTGTGGGCGACGCTGGCGGTTTTTGATCTTGGCGATATGGACGATGCCGGGTGTAACAAACTGGCAGAAAGCCAGTTGCATGCCGTCGAAAAAGCCCGGCTGGCGGGATTCAAGCATGATCGCCGCCGGAAAAGTTTTATCAGCGGACGGTTGGCGGCGAAGGCCGCGTTGGCGGCCCATTTGCCGGGGATTGATCCGCAATCGATTGAAATCGGATCAGGGGTTTTTGATCAGCCAATAATTGTTGGCGGCGGCGAAAATGTGCAGGGCATGTCGGTTTCGCTGTCGCATTCGGACCGGTTTGCGGTGGCGCTTGTGTTTCATCGTGCCCATCCGCTGGGCATTGATGTTGATCTGCCGGTGATGAAGGATGTGCCCGCAATTCTGGACGGGATCGCGCCCGATATACGGACGATGATCCGTGCCCATGATTTGGATGATCATGGGGCGGCCTGCCTGCTTTGGGTGGCACGCGAAAGCCTTGCCAAGACCATTACCACGGGAATGATGACGCCGCTTGAACTTTACGCGCCGTCATCTATCGAGCGCAACCGGGGCTGCTTTGAGGTGCGGTACGCCAATTTCGGGCAGTATCGCACCATCATCTGGCCCGGTGCGCAGGGGTGGCTTGGCCTGACATTGCCGGATCAAACGTGGTTCGATCCGGCAAGCCTGCCCTGGGCCTGAGTTTTCAGTCCATCATTTCGATTTTTCAAGATGACGGCGAATGCGTTCGGCGACTTCGATCACGTGGGGATCGAACATCATTGTTCCATGGGTGCCCCCAACCCATTCAAGGGTCAGGGCATCGCCCGCGACCCTTTGCCAGCCGCTATATTGATCGCCTTCGATGCTGGGGGCGGCACGGGTTTCGGTTGTCGGGCGCAACAGCAGGACATCAATACCGTTAATTTTCGGTGGGACGTAATGGACGGCGGCCAGTGCGTTATTCTGGAACACAGCAAGCAGGCGGCGCATGGTGCCGCGATCTGCCTCGTCGGGCAGAAGGTCGCAATTCTTGCCGCGTTCGAGTAACAGGTCGATGCGTTCTTCGGGGGTTAAAGGACGCAATTCGTCAACCGTAACGAGGCCCAGTTCGGCAAATATATCGGCAAGATATTCGGCCTCGCCCTTGCGCAATATGGCGCGGACCGCATCGGGCACGGCAATCGCATCAAGCAGGATGATATTGCGCACATCAATACCGGCCTGCTGCATGCGGAAGGCGGCCTCGAACGCCAGCAATCCGCCGAAGCTCCAGCCGATGACATGGATTGGCCCGTCGGGGACGGTCTCACGGATGGCGGGCATGTAGGCGGCGACCATTTCCTCGACCGTGGGCTGCAAATTCTGGCCTTCTTCAAGGCCCTGTGCCTCGACCATGTAAAGCGGCTGATCGGGGCCGAATTCACGGGCAAGGTTTTGATAGCACAGCACATTGCCGCCGACCGGATGGAAGCAGACCATTGGTGGTTTGGTTCCCGATGCATTGACGGTGACAATCGGGCTTTTGACATGCCTGGCGTTTTCACGTTCGGAAATGCGGGCGGCGAGTTTTTCGACCGAGGCGCAGGTGAACAGATCACCCAGCGGGATTTTGACGTTGGTGAGTTTGTTGATTTTTGACAGGAACTGAACCGCAAGGACGCTGTGGCCGCCGAGTTCAAAGAAATCGGCGGTGGCGTCATCGATGGTGCAATCAAGGACTTCGCCCATCAGGCGGGCGACGGTTTTTTCATGGTCACTGCCAAGCGGCTTGGCAGTGACGCCCGTTACCTGATCGGTGTTTTCGGGGACGGGAAGGCGTGAAAGATCAATCTTGCCATTTACGGTCAGCGGCAGGTCATCCATCGTGATCAGGTGGCTGGGCACCATATAGTTCGGCAGGGCCTGTTCAAGTTTTGCCCGGCATGCTGCGATATCGAAACAGGCATGGGCATCGTCATCGGTGACGACGTAAGCGACCAGAACAACATTGCCGTTCTGATGGCGGTCATGGGCGACCACGGCCGCGCGGCGGATATGGGGATGTGTCAGCAGGGCATGTTCGACTTCGCCCAGTTCGATGCGGTTGCCGCGAACCTTGATCTGACCGTCTTCGCGGCCCAGGAAAATGATTTCGCCATCACTGCGCCGCCGCCCCATATCACCAGTGCGATAGACACGATTGCCGTTGGGGTCGGTCACAAATTTCTGCGCGGTCAGGATCGGATCGTTCAGATAACCACGTGCAACACCGGCCCCGCCAATGCGGATTTCACCCGGAACACCATCGGGCAACGGGCGGCCCATATCATCGCAGATTTCCAGATAAACACCCTGAATGGCGCGGCCAATCGGGGGTGGCAGGATTTGTTTGTGGTTGTGGGCGGTCATCACATACTGGGCCGATGAAACGCAGCATTCCGTCGGGCCATAGGCATTGACCAGTTTGCGGTCGGTCTGACCGGGCAGGGCAAAGAAACGTTCGACCAGTCGGGTGGAAACAGCTTCGCCGCCCAGAACCACCATCCTTGCCGGGCAGGAAAGCCGGTTTTCTTCCCAGTAATCCAGCAGCAGGGAAAACAGGCTTGGCGTTGCGTCAAGCTGATCAATGGCGTTGGTGACCATCAGGTCATGCAGGGCTTCGGGGTCGCTTCGTGTGGTCGATCCGGTGATGTTCAGGCAATGCCCGTTCAGGATGGCTGCGAAAATCTGAACGATGGAGCCGTCAAAGGCAAAGGGCGCAACACAGGTCAGGTTAAGGGCGCAGTCGGGATCATCGGCACCGATCTGTTTTAACTGCGTATCGAGTACCGACTGGGCGAGGTTCACAACCGATCCATGTTCGATCTGAACGCCTTTTGGCGTGCCGGTGGTGCCGCTGGTGAACAGGACATAGGCAAGATTGCTTGCCGATGTGACGGTTGCGGGGTGTTGATCGTTCGCGGCGTTGAGCGCTGCCAGATCGTGGCGGCGCTTCTTCGGTGCAACCGGATGTTTTGCCGCATCCGATGTCAGGACAAAATCGAATGTGTAGGGGGCGGGATCAAACCCGTCGGCATCGATGGCGGATCGGCTGGCGGCAAAGCCGCCCTGTTCACGGGCCCAGTCTTCAAGAAAGCATTGCGGGACAAACAGGTCTTCAAGGAAATCAAGCCGGGTGTTGTAACCCTTGCCCACCGTCTCGCGGGCAAACCGGGCCAGATCGGCAAGGTAATCATCGCGGCGATCCGCATCCCAGACATTACCAAGATAAATCGCCCCGCCCGGTGCGAGCAGGGTTTTTGCCTTTGTCAGGACCGTGCGCAGATAACCGTAACCGGGGAAGTTTTCGATGACGCTGTTCATGATGATCAGATCGAATGAACCGGGTTCGTAAACATCGATATCATGCGCGCCAAGCTGCCGACCGATGACATGCGTCATGCCAAGATTGATCGCCAGGGCCTCGGTCCGTTCGACGTTACGACGCGACAGATCGGTCGCGACATATGTGCCGACCACCGGGGCGACGTGTTTCATGGTGAAGCCGGACGCGCAGCCGATTTCAAGCACCCGGGCATTGCGCGATACCAGACCGGCGACCTTGTTGCGCGCATTGGCCCCGAAGGCATCCATCGCACTTTGTGCAATCGGTTGCCCGGTAAAGGCACTTTTCCAGCCGCCAGCCAGAATATTATCGGCATCATCCCCTGCCAGATGATCCCACAGTTCGACCGACATCAGGGAACCGTGATTTTCCGTCAGGGTATCGATATCGTCGCGGTCAAGACACAGAATGCTGGTGACGGTTTTACAGCGCCACTGCAACTGGTGGAGATCGCCGATATGGGTGGCTTCGGAAATGATCAGTGGCAGTGCGGCATTGCGAACCAGTGTGGTGCGCCGGATCAGGGGCACATTCGGATCAAGCGGCACAAAGGCAAGACCGGCCTTGAGAACGCCAAGAGTTGCCGCGATGTAATGGCGGTTGCGCCCGGTCATTACGCCGACAAGCGATCCGGTCGGCAGGGCGAGACCGGCAATGAAATGCGCGATACGATTGCTTTGACGATCAAGGTCAGTATAGCTGATTTCGCCGGTTTCATCGCGGGTTGCGATGCGATGCGGGTAAGACGCCGCAATTGACGCAAACCGGTCGATGATGCTGCCGGTTGTTGCCGATGGCGGAACATCGGGTGTGCCATCCTTACCGGGCGTTGGCGTATCGAGGGTTTCAAAATCGAAATCGGCGATTTTCATTATGCGTCCTTTTGGGCGTTTTGTGCGGCGGCAGCGGCGAATTTGCCAAGGAATGCCAACCAGCGCTGCATGGTTTCCGCATCAAACAGATCGGTGTCATATTCAAGCGTAAAGCGCGCCTGACCGGCTTCTTCGGTCAGGAACAGAATGATGTCATGTTTGGCCGTCGTGTTATCGACAAAGGCATCCATATTGGATGGCAAGATGCCCACAGCATCGGGGGCAAGCAACGGCAGGCCGGATTGAGCCCAGCCGTTTTGCGCCAATCCGCTTACGGCTTCGAAGCGCTGATATTCGAACACCACATTTACCAGTGGCTGACGGTTGGATTTGCGTTTTGGCGCGACGGCCCGGACCAGTTCATCAAACGGGAAATCCTGCCGGTCCAGCGCATTGGCAATATTGACATGGGTGGCACGGATCAGATCGACAAGATCGGTATCGTCGTCAAGCTGCATACGGATTGGCAGGACATTGACAAAGAAGCCGATCAGGCCTTCGGTTTCGATGCGTTCGCGCCCGGCAACGCCCATGCCGATCACCATGTCACGTTGGCGTGTCAGGCGATAGAGCATGGCGGAAAACAGCGACAGGCCCACCGATGACAGGGTTGTTTTGTTCTGGCTGGCAAGCCGGTGCAGGCCCGATAAAACATCATCAGGCAGGGCAAGATGCACATGCGCCCCGCGGAAGGATTGTTTTTCGGGCACCGGCCGATCCGTTGGCAAATTGATCTGTTCCGGCGCATTGGCAAGCTGTTGACGCCAGTAATCGGCGGCATCTGCCCAATCCTGTCCGGATTGCCAATGGGCGAAATCCTTGTACGTGATCGGAAGTGGCGGCAGGGCATCGTTCCGTTCACGAAGAACGGCATCATAAAGCGCGCCAAGTTCGTTGATCAGAATGCGCGAAGACCAGCCATCGCCGACGATATGATGGGTCATCAGGATCATCAGGCTTTCATTGGCGGCCACCCGGATCACACGCCCGCGGATCAATGGCGGCTGATCAAGGATGATCGGTGTTGCGGCCTCAAGCCTTGTCAGGCGCAGGGCTTCGCGGGCCGGATCGGCATGCTCCGCAAGATCATCAAACGCGACGGCGGGCGGGGTGGTGGCGTGGATTTGTTGTGTGATCGTGCCGTCATGTTCGGCAAAGCCGGTACGCAATGTTTCATGACGGTCCACCAGCCGGGTCAGGGCCGATTGCAGGATATCGGCGCGCAAATCACCGGTGCAGCGGAAGGCATAAAGCATGCCATAGGCGCCGCTATTGCCATCCATTTTTGAAAGAAGATAAAGCCGTTTTTGCGCGTGGCTGGCCGGGTAATATTCCATTGCCGGTGCGGCCGGGATTTGGCCATTGCCGGTGGCATGGATATTGATGGTGGCATTGTCGATATGGCGGGCCAGTCCGATGACCGTGGGATCGGCAAAGAAGTCGGCCATACTGATGCGTTTGCCGGTCCGGTCCGCAAGGCGGTTTACGATCCGGATCGCCATCAGGCTGTGACCGCCAAGCTGGGTGAAGCTGGCGTGTCGGTTACGGATCGGGGTTGCGAAAACCTCGGTAAAGATATCGCAAACCAGTTCTTCTGCCGGGTTGGCGGGCGGGGTGTCGGTGCCGCCGTCAAGCGCCATCGCATTTGATGTGCGCACCGTTTCGAGTAGCGCCTTTCTATCCACCTTGCCATTGGCGGTGATCGGGATGGTATCGACACTATGCCATTTCGCCGGGATCATGTAGCCGGGCAGATGTGTGCCAAGCCACGTCATCAGGGCAGGGATATCGACATCCTGATCCTGTGTCGCCTGAATGCAGCCGATGATCGTCCCGCCATCAGGCGCGTTGGCATCAAACAGGGCAACGGCATTTTTGATACCCGGTGCGGATTGAAGCTGCTGTTCGATTTCATCCAGTTCGATGCGGAAGCCACGCAATTTGATTTGATTGTCATGGCGACCGCCAAATTCGATCCGGCCATCGCGGGTCCAGCGGGCAAGGTCGCCGGTGCGATACAGCCGTTGGCCGGGCTGATCGGGATCGGGGATGAACCGTTCGCCGGTCAGGTCGGGACGTTGCCAGTATTCACGTGCCAGCCGCGGCCCGCCAATCATCAATTCGCCCCAGACCCCGACGGGCGCGCGTTGACCGTTCTGATCAAGGATCAGGGTTTTGGTATGGGCGATGGGTTTGCCAATGATGGTGGCATCGGTATCACCCGACAGATCATTTTCGGTGATCGGGCCGACAACGGCGAAGGTCGTGCTTTCGGTCGGGCCATAACCGTTCAGAACCGTGACGTGCGGGCAGGCGTTGATAAAGTTTCTGACATGCTGTTTGCTGATCGCATCCCCGCCGACCATCAAGATATCAAGCCCGGCAAGGGTTTGGGGATCATGGTCGACCTGGCGGTTAAACAGGCCGACACTCATGAACATTTTCGTAACGCCAAATTGCGACAGGGCATCGCCGAATTTGGCCGGATCAAGCAGATCATCACGGTCAATGACGGCGATTTCGGCACCGCGCAGCAGGGTGGCCCAGATTTCGAAGGTCGAGGCATCAAATGCCAGCGGGCCCGCCTGTGCCACCACATCAGAGGCAACGATTTTGGCATAATCCGCCCCCGACGCCAGCCGCCACACGGCCCCCTGTTCGATCAGAACCCCCTTGGGCGTTCCGGTCGAGCCGGAGGTATACATGATATAGGCCGGAAGGCCGTCCGGGCTGGTCAGTTCGGGCAGGGTGAAATCAGTTGGTGCCGGAGCGATGCCCGCGATAGTGATCCGTTGCGGGGATGTGGTGCCGGTTTCGGACAAGGCACCCAACGCACCCAACGCGTCATGACCGGCATCATCAACCAGAACCAGTTTGGCACCGCTGTCGGCAAGGATGAATTGATTGCGTGCCGCCGGATAGGCCGGATCAAGCGGGACATATCCCGCACCGATAGCGGTAATCCCGAGAATGGCGGCAATGGCCGGGCGACCGCGTTCAATATGCAGTGCAACCAGATCACCCGGTTCGATCCCTGCGGTTTGCAGGCAATGGGCAATGGCGCACGCATTGGCATGCAGTTCCCCAAAGGTCCATGTGCCTTTGGTATCGCGGATGGCAGGGGCATCGGGGGTGATGGATGCCTGTTTGGCGAATATCGCAAAGATCCCGGCATGCGCATCCGCATCAAGGCGGGTGTCGGGTTCTGGTCCCTGTTCCCAGATTTCGATATTGGCTTTCTGATCATCTGGCAGAAGATCAAGGGAGGCAATCGGGCCTGTGCTTGCGGAGGTGTCCGTCGCAACCAGCTTTTGCAGGGTTTTCGTGAAGATGTGACCGAGTTCGATCATGCGGTCGCGATCGAACATATCGGCATAATAGTCAAACGAGATGACCATTCGTTCCGGCAGGTCGCGGACAAATATCGCCAGATCGTTTTTGCATTGCTGCCGTCCAAGGCCGATGGGGCGCATGGATTTGGCCTGATCATCCGGTCCGTAATCGCCCTGCGCATAATTCATGTAAGACAGGGATACTTCCGAGAGCAGGGTGCGTTCGGGCTCGGCCGGTGGCGAAAGATCATCCAGGAGAAGATCTAGGAAATAGGCCCGATGGCGCAGGGCATCGATATGATGGTTTTGCACCTTGTGCAGAAGGGATGCGAAAGTTTCATCATCGGCAATCTGCATGCGGAGCGGCAGAAGCGAAACCATCATGCCCGGCACATTGCGGAAACCAGCACCATCGCGCTGATTGACCGGGACGCTGATGACCAGATCATCGGTGGCGGCGATCCTGCCAAGGACGGCAAACCATGTCGTCATCATCAGCGAGAACATGGTGACGCGTTGGTCGGATGCGAATTTGCGCGCCGATTTCAGCACCGCTAGATCGATATCAAACGCGACGATTTCGCCGGTGAAGCTGTGGATGGCCGGGCGCCTGCGATCAGATGGCAGATCCAATTTTGGAAGCGGTCCCTGATAAAGGGAAAGCCAGTAATCTCGTGCGGTTTCAAGCCGCTTCAGGCTTTCGGGTTGCTGGCTCCAGTACGCATAATCGCGAAGCTGATAGGGGAGCGGGGGCAAGGCCTGCCCGCGATAAATCGCCAGCAGTTCCGAGAGCAGCATTTCAATGGTAAAGCCATCGCAAACCGTGTGATGGATATCAAAGAACAGTGCCTTTTGACCGTCGGCCGCACATAGCAGACGCCAGCGCGCGGGAATTTCCGTTGCCAGATCGAACCGCATGACAAGCTCTACACCGGCATCGTCAAGCGATACGGAAGCATCAAGTTCGATCAGCGTCAGATCGGGCAGGGCTTCGTTAAGTGGCAGAATTTTCATGACCCAGTCATCGCCATTGGCGATCAAGCGGGTGCGCAGGATTTCATGACGTTCGGTCAGGCGGGTGATGGCATCGCGCAGGCGATCAATATCAACATTATCATCCAGCATGAAGGCATGCGGCAGGTTAAAGGCCGTGCCGAGATTGCCGCTTTGTTCGGCATGCAGAACCGAAACCTGTTCGGGGGCCAGCGGATAGAATTCCATTTCCGGTGCGCGGCGGGCGTCCGCTTCTACCTCGACCTCGGTTTTGGTCTGTGCCGGTTCTGGTGCCAGCGACAGGGAAACGGGCGATGGTGTCGCTGTTTCAACGGATGGCGATATCTTTGTGGCCAGTGCCGTGATCGTCGGGGTTTCAAACAGATCGGCAAGACCGATATTGCAGGCAAGTTCGGCATTCATGCGATCAACGATCTGCATGCCGGTGATGGAATCCCCACCCAAAGCATAGAAATCCTCGTCCGGGTCGATGGCGTCATAGCCAAGGATTTCCGCCCAGATTTTTGCAATCCTGTCTGTCGGGGTGTGTGTTGCCCCGGCTGCTTCATGAAGATCGGGCCTTTGCGCAATTGGCGGGGCAAATTGCGCAGACAGGTCGGACACCGTCGGTGCGGCAAAAAGGTCCGAAATTGCCAGTGACAGTTTCAGTTCGGCATTGATGCGATCAACGATCTGCATGCCGGTGATGGAATCGCCGCCAAGGGCAAAGAAATCATCATCCGGGGCGACGGCATCATAGCCAAGCGTTTCGGCCCAGATGGCGGCGATCCTTTGCCGGATATCCGGAGCGGATGCTGGTGCAGATGCCGGTACAGATGGCTGTGTTGCTACGGATGGAGATACCGGTGCGGAAACGGGCTTTGCCGGTTGTGCGGTTGTTTCACCGGCAAGGGCGGGATCAAGCACGACAAGCTGTGCCGCCGTGCTATGCATGGCATCGCGCCAGAAGATCGGTGCCTGTTGCGGGGTGACGCTGGCCCCATCCTGAAGCGGTACATTATGACGCGCGGCCATGCCCTGCTCGGCAAGGGCACACCAGTCGATGGTCAGGGCCGGGCGACCCTGTGACCTGCGGTAACGGGCAAAACCGTCAAGGAAGGCGTTCGCAGCACTATAGGCGGCCTGACCGGGCACACCGACGATGGCCGTCAGGCTGCCGAACATGACAAAGGCCTGCACCGGATCATTTACGGTCAGGGCGTCAAGATGACGGGCGCCATTGATCTTGGCGGCCATGATGCCCTCGAACGCGTCCATGTCCCGCACGGCCAGGAATCCGCCATCGGCGAGCCCGGCGGCATGGGCGATGGCCGTGATCGGGCCAAGGGTATTTCGGATCGTGGCAAGCGTATCGGAAAGGGCGTTTTTATCGGCAACGTCGCATGCGTGGATTGATACCTTAATGCCCTTGGCGCCAAGGTCGGCAAGTTTTGACTGCGCAACCGCATCAAGGCCGGTTTCGCCCCGACGTGCCAGAAGGGCGAGCGCGACTTTGCCACCCATCGCCATTTCTTCGGCAAGGGCCATGGCAAAACCACCGGTGCCGCCGGTCACGACGCAGACGCCGTGATCGGGCCAGTTGGCCTTTGCCAGATTGCCCGCACCGGAAACCGGGCGGAGTTTGCGGCGATAACGCATCTGATTACGATAAACCGAAACCGGATCGCGGCCCGGTTCGGCTGCCAGTTCACTACCAATAAGCGTGATGAAATCAGTAGGTGCGATATCGGCAAAGCTCAGGACAAGTCGGGGTTCTTCGGTGCTTGCGGCGATGGCAACACCGGCAGCGGCACTTTGATCCGGATCGCTGGGGATGGTGTCGTTATCGATCTGATAGGCGCCACATCCGGTCACGACAAGCCGCATCCGTCCACGCATGCCACGCAGCACATTGCGCAGGGAGCGGGCGATGCGAAGGGCGATGTCTTCGCCTGGTTGCAAGGCCAGAATGACGTTTTGCGCCGTTGCCAGCATATCCTTGCTGATGGCGTCGGGATGGGTGCGCTGCCAAGCAGCCGGGACCGGCCAGAAATCACCATCGGCAATCATGAGAGTGTTTTCAGGTACCGGGTGCGTTTCTACGCTTTCCGGCAGCCAGTCGATTGCAAGCAGTTCCGGCATGGCGGATGCGGTGGATGATGCCGTGCCGCTGCCATGCCGCGAGAAACGGATGCCGCGTATGGTCAGAAGCAGCTTCTGGCTTTGGGCATCAAAGAAGGAGAAGTCGGCCTGTCCCGGTTTATGGCGTTCGGTACAGACAAGGATATCGTCGGTAAAGGGCGCATGAAGTGTGATTTCGTCAACGCCGACGGGAATGGAACCATTATCCTCTGCCGTCAGGATCATGCTGCATGCAATATCGGCCATGGCGGGATGAATGACCCAGTCACGCAGGTCGGCATGATATTGCGGTTTCAGTTTCAGATGCATCATCGCCATGGTTTCGTCCGCGCTGTATTGCATGGACACCCGGCAATCCCAACGGTCGCTGATCGTGATCGGCCCGATCTCGGGGGCATAGGGGGCGATATTGGCCGTAAGGGTACATTTTGCGCGAGCATGGTCGAGCGACGGCAAATTATCGTGATGACTGCTTTCCGGTGCATCATTGGCCCAGCGCGCGGTGGCAAAGACCGACCATTTGCCGTTTTTCAGGCGGCCACCCAGTTCGACAAGACCATCATTTCCAAGCAAAAGCGTTGCCGTACCATCGGGCAGGGCATTGGGAAGAAGGGTTTTTTGCCATTTCAGGTCGGAAATCCGCACAGCCGGATCGCCCGTGTCATTGCGGATGGCGCTGGCGATCATGGCAGGAACAGCCATGCCGACCAGTGTTGGTTGTCCGTTCAGATGATGTTCGCCCGTCGGCCAGAAGGACGGGGTGCCGACCGGAATGGCAAAGCATCGGCCCCTTTCGGTTTCGACCGGACCGGTCATGATGGCGATATCCGGTGCCCGGTTGCTGCCAAAGACCGGTTTGCAGACGATTTTTGCAAATGGCGCGTGGGGCAGGGATACGCGGCGCGCGCGAATGTCGTCGGGCCAGACAAGATTGGCACCTTCGAGCCATTGGCGTGCATTGGCCATGGCATCGGCGAGATCGCCCAAAACCGCAGGGACAGACGATGCACCGGTGGCAGGTTTGGGGGCCGCGCAATTTGCCATGTCACCGGCGATCAATCGCGCAAGGGCGTTCAGAAGGCTGTCGCGATCCGAAACCGCAACGGCGAAGCGATGCCTTAGCTGGTCGCGCCCGGTGGCAAGCGTGTGGCAGATGTCACGAATAGCAAGGCCGGTGTCATTGGCAATATCGCGATGCAGCTTGGTGGCATAGTCGATTAATGCCGCCTCGTTGGCGGCAGACAGGGCAAGGATGAAGGTCCCGTTTTGCGCGGTTTCATCCTGTGCATTTGCCGCGTGTTTTGGGGCGGCTTCAAGGATCACATGGGCGTTGATGCCACTTAGCCCGAAGGAACTGACACCGGCACGTCTTGGTGCGCCACGGTCCGCCAAGGGTTCAAGGCGGTTGGTCGGGCGCACCGGGGCGCGGGTAAAATCAATCCGGCTGTTGGGCGTTTCAAAGAAGGGTTGTGGCGGGGCCTGATCAAAGCGCAATGCCATGATGGCGCGTGCAAGACCAAGCGCCCCTGCGGCACCATCAAGATGCCCGTAATTGCCCTTGCCCGAGCCGATTAGCGCAAAGCCATGTTCATCCGTGCTTCCGGCGAAGGCACGGGTCAGGCCATCAATTTCAATCGGATCGCCAAGCGACGTGCCGGTGCCATGGGCTTCGATATAGGATAGTGAACCCAGTTCGATGTCGGCCGTTCGGGCCGCCTGCCGGATGACATCGGCCTGCATGGCCGGGTTGGGGGCGGCCGCGCCGCTTGAGGCGCCATCCTGATTGACGGCACTGCCGCGGATGATGGCATGGACGGGGTCGCCATCGGCGATGGCGTTGCCAAGCGGTTTGAGGACAAAGACAACGCTGCCTTCGCCCATGCCAGTACCATCGGCGGCGTCGTCAAAGGCGCGGGTGCGTGCGGTGGAAGAATCAATCGTAAAGCCACCATCGGCATCGGGCGGGCAGGGGATCAGTTTTGCACCGCCGGCAAGGGCGATGGAGCATGTGCCGCTTCGCAAATTCTGGCAGGCCTGATGGACGGCGACCAAGGATGACGAGCAAGCGGTGTCGATGATATTTGCCGGACCGTGCCAGTCTTTTAGGAAGGACAGGCGTGTGACCATGTTCGAGGGCACGTTAAGGGCAAAGACCTGTTCGGCCCTGTCACGTGCGACATGTTCCATGGCAACGCGCCATGTCGGGTTTGCCCCGCCACCGGCAAAAATGCCGACCTTTTTGCCGCGTAGTGCCTGCCCGCCATAACCGGCATTTTCCATCGCCATCAGGGCGGTTTCGATAAACAGGCGCTGTTCCGGGTCAATCAGGGCGGCATCCGCGGGAGCCATGCGGAAACGGCCCGGATCGAAATCAAAGATGCGATCAAGATAGGCGGCTTCGCGGAAGTGGGCCGGAACCGGACGGCCGATGGCGGCCATCATGTCGCGGGTTTCATGATCGCGTTCGGGCGGAAGCGGACGCACGCGATCCGTGCCGCGGGCGACGTCCGACCAGAATGTATTGATATCATCCGCCCCGGCAAGCTGAAGACCGATGCCGATTACCGCAATCGGTTCGTCGGTGGTAAGCTGGGCACCTTGTGCCGTTGCAAGATCGTCGGTTGCGATATCAAGTCCGGCCAGAAGTTCGGCCTGACGGGCGATGGTGGCGCTGGCGAACAGATCGGCGATGCTGACCTTTCCGGGCCAGCGGGTATTGATTTTTTCATGCAGGCGCAGGAGCAAAAGCGAATTGCCGCCGACATCAAAGAAACCGTCTTCTCGATCCGCCATCACACCGGGCAGGATTTCCTGCCACAGCCGTTGCAGAACGCGTTCCAGATTTGCCAGGTCATGGTTGTCGGTATCCGACTTTGCCGCGATAGCCGGTTTTGGTTTCCGGTTGGCGACTTTTGGTGACCCTGCCATCGGTGTCCCCGAAAGGGCCTTTCGGTCGACCTTGCCGCTGCTGGTGAGAGGCAGGTGATCAAGGGCAAAGAAACGTGCCGGGATCATATATTCGGGCAGGCGGGTGCGCAGATGATCGCGCAGGACACCAATGGTCAGTTCACCGTCACCCAGTACAAAGGCATGCAATTCATCAAGGTCGCCAACCCGCACCGCCTTGACCAGGGCACGTTCAACCAGATCGTGGCTTTCAATCGTGGTTTCGACTTCGCCACATTCGATGCGGAAGCCGCGAATTTTGACCTGATGATCGATCCGACCAAGATATTCGACCGCCCCGTCGGCAAGGAAGCGGCCAAGATCACCGGTGCGATACAGTTTATGGCCCGGATTGCGGGGATCATCGGGGAACTTTTCGGCACTCAGTTCCGGGCGGTTGCGATAGCCGCGTGCAATTTGCGGCCCGCCAAGCACGATTTCACCGGTGACGCCAATCGGCATGTCGCCGAGTTTGTCATCAAGGATGCGAATGGTGGTGTTGGCAATCGGTTTGCCGATGGGAACGATATCGGGATTATCAAGCGGCGAGCAGGCATGCCAGGTGACATCCACCGTCGCCTCGGTCGGGCCGTAAAGGTTATGCAGTTCGGTCCCGAAGCGATCAAACAGCAGATCGTTGAAGCGTTTTACCAGTGCGGGATCAAGTGCCTCGCCACTGGCGAAAACGCGTTTGAGGCTGCCAAGGTTTTCGATATCGACCAGCCCGTGTTCGACCGAGAACAGGAAACTTGCCAGCATCGAAGGCACGAAATGCATGGTGGTGACGCCATGATCGCGAATGGTCTGGGCCAGTTGTTGCGGATCGCGTTCAACACCCGGATCGGGCAGGACAACGCGCGCCCCGGTCCATGACCACCAGAACAGTTCCCAGACCGACACATCGAATGTGATCGGGGTTTTCTGCAAAATGACGTCATCAGGGCCTATCGGGAAGGCGTCCTGCATCCAGAGGATACGGTTCAGAACACCGCGATGGGCGATTTCGACACCTTTCGGGCGACCGGTCGAGCCGGATGTGAACAGCACATAGGCAAGGTCATCGGGTGCGTTGATCGCATCGGGGATATCAGCATCTTCGGTGCCATCGATGATCAGGACATTGTCGACGTCAAACAGATGGGCGAGATCGGCGGTGGTGATGACACGCGGATATCCAAGATCATCAAGCATATCCTTGCGGCGCTGTTCGGGGTGATCCGGGTCAAGGGGGCTATATGCCGCCCCACATAGAAGGATCCCGTGAATGGCGGCCAGCATATCGACCGACCGCCGCACGGCAACGCCGATCACATCACCCCGACCAATTGATGCCGCGCGCAGTTTTGCGGCAATCCCGGCCACACGACGGGTGAATTGTTCGTAGCTTAGGGTTGCAGATGTTCCGATAACCGCCGGTGCGGTTGGCGTGGCGCGGACCTGATCAAGGAACAGTTCGGAAATGCTGCGTTCAATCGCAAGGTCAAGATTGGTGGCATTGAATTGATCAATCCGGGCGCGTTCGTCCGCTGGCAGGATCGGCAATTCGGCGATTTTGATTGTCGATGGTTTGGGCAGGGCGGCGCAGGCAAGGATTTCAAGCCGGTTGAAAATTGCCTGAATGGTGGATTTGTCAAACAGGTCGGTATCAAATTCGATCTGGCACAGTAGGGCGTCGTTCCGTTTGCTGAAATAGAACGCAAGATCGAATTTCGAGAACGGGAATTCGGTTTTCAGAAGCGAGAGTTCTGCATCGCCAAGCTTGCCGAGGTCGGGGATGCTATCCTGCCATGCGACCAGAACATCAAATAACGGATTGCGGGCAGGATCGCGCGGCGCATTGACGGCGGCAACCACATTTTCGAACGGGGCGGCCTGATCGGACAGGGCATCAATGATGGTTTTGCCGGTTTGGGTCAGATGGTCGTCAAACCCGGCATCCGGATCGACATTCTGACGCAGAACGACGGTGTTCACAAAGAAGCCAACCACGTCATCAAGGGCGGTCTGCTCTCGGCCCGCCACCAGCATGCCAAGCGGGATATCTGTCTGCCCGCATTGCCGGTACATCAGGATTTGCACCAAGGCGGTCAGAATGGAAAAGGCGGTTGTGCCGTGCCGGTCTGCTGCGGCATTGATCAGACGCGCGGTTTCCTCGCCAAAGGCCGTTTCATGGAAATCACCGGCGAAACGACGGATTTTTGGCCGGCGCCGATCCGTTGGCAGGGCCAGCGGTTCGGGCAGGGGCAACAGCCGTTCTTTCCAGCGGGCCATCAAATCCTTGCCATCGGCTGAGCTTAAATAGCCATGCTGCCAGCTTGCAAAATCCTCGTAATGCCGGTCAAGCAATGGCAGCGACGGGGTGGCTGTTCCGGTTTCTGCGGCATAAAGGGCTGCAAGATCGCGCAGCAATGTCGGCATCGACCAGCCATCGCAAATCGCATGATGCAGGGAAACCAGCATCCAGTGACGGTTCGGGGCGAGTGTGATGAGATCGGCCCTTGCCAAGGGCTTGTTTTCAAGGTCGAAGGGACGGACGGTTTCGCGCGCGATGAAAAGGCGGGCGGGGCCTTCGTCCATTTGGTGGCGGCCAAGCACCCATGAACCGGCGGGTGCCAGATACTGGCTGACGCCATCGGGATGATGGGGGTCGGATTTGAAACGCAGACGCAGCGCATGTTGCCGTTCTTCCAGTTTGTGCAGGGCGACCTGCAGGGCATCGGCATCAATCGGGCCATTGATTTCAAACGCAGCGGGGACGGAATAAACGGCCATGTCGGGCTGCATGCGTTGGAGGACCCAAAGACGGGCCTGTCCGCTTGAAAGCGGGAATTTCGGGCCGTCTGCCTTGGGGATCAGGAATTGCCTGCCATCCTGTTTATGGTTGGCAAGCAGGGTTGCGATCCCGCCGACTGTTCGGGCAACAAAGATATCCTGAAGTTTCGGACGAATGCCGCTGGATTTTTCGAGCAATCCGGCAAGGCGCATGGCGACAAGGCTGTGTCCGCCCAATGTAAAGAAATCCGACGATGCGGTGATGTCGCGGTTGCCAAACAGGGATTTGAAATGGTTGGCGACGATCTGTTCGAGTTCGCCACTGCTGCCGTTGGCGTTGCCGGTATGGGGGGCAAGCGGTGCCGTATCTTTCAGAGTACCAAGAAGCTGTTTGCGATCTACCTTGCCATTCACATTGACCGGCAGATGATCCAGCACGACAAACCGTTCAGGGATCATGTAATCGGGCAGATTGCGGCCAAGGATTTGCACCCAGGTACTGCTGCTATCCTGATCGGCGGCGATGGCGGCACCGAGGAAGGCATCGGCACCACTGCCGACCGGCATCACGCAGGCATTGCGGATGCCGTCAATCTGGCTCAGTCGTTTTTCAATGGCGGTGGTTTCAATCCGGTGGCCGCGAATTTTGACCTGCCCGTCACGACGGCCACCAAATTCAATCACGCCATCCGCCCGCCAGCGCGCGCGGTCGCCGGTTTTGTATAGGCGGGTTTCGGGCAAATGATCGAACGTGACGAATGCCTTGGCGGTGCGTTCGGGCGCACCGGAATATCCGAGAGCCAGCCCGTCGCCCGCAGCATACAGTTCACCCCAGACCCCGGTCGGAACCGGTTGCCCGCCGACATCAAGAATATAGGTGCGCGTATTGCCAATCGGCCGACCAATCGGAATGTTTGCCGATTTCACATCCTGTGGCGTGATCGGGTGGATACAGGTAAAGGTGGTGTTTTCCGTCGGGCCATAGCCGTTGATCAGGGCAAGATCCGGGCAGGCGGTCATGACTTTTTGTAGGTGGGTGGGGCTTAATGCCTCGCCCCCGGAAAGCAGTCTTTTGAGCGGGGCAAAGCAACCCGGGGCATCATCGGCGATACGGTTAAACAGGCTTGCGGTCAGCCACATGGTGGTGACACCGCCATCTTCAAGGGCATTGCGAAGGGCTGCCGGATCAAACAGGGTTTCGTTATCGATCAGAACCAGTTTGCCGCCATTCAGAAGCGGTGCCCAGATTTCAATAGTTGCGGCATCAAAACCAAGCGATGCGGCCTGTGCCATGACATCGGTGTCATCAAATGCAAGCGCCCGATTGTTTACAACCAGACGGGCGACAGCCCGGTTGGGGACCAGCACCCCTTTGGGTGCACCGGTCGAGCCCGATGTGAACATGACATAGGCCAGATCATCGCCCGCACGTTTGGCAAAGGATGCATTTGATGTTGCGTTGGCGTCGGGAAGATGTGCGATGCGAACGCGACCAGAAATGCCCGACAGGCGATCAAATTCGGTGTTGTCACACAAAAGAACGTTGGCACCGCATTCTTCCATCAGGGCGGCAATGGCATCACCCGGCAGCGATTTATCAATCGGTAGATAAGCCGCACCGTGCCAGGCGATACCAAGAAGGGTGATAATCGCATCAAGCGAACGATCCGCTGCAAGGGCGACGATTGAGCCGGGCGTAACATCAAGAGCATCAAGCCCGGCAGAAATGACAGCGACCCGTTGCCCCAAAGCACTATAGGTGATTTTCTGATCGCGATCCTGCAGGGCGATCTTGCCCGCGTTGGCCGGGTTTGTGATCTGCCGGGCGAGCAATTCGCCAAGGCCGCAGTCGCGTGGGTAATCCGATGCGGTATCGTTGAGCGAGATGGATAGTTGATCGCGTTCGTCTTCGGGAAGAATATCCACAAGACCAAGCGGCATTTCCGGGTTTTGGGCAAGCGCACGCGCAAAGGTCAGGAAACGTTTTGCAAAACGTTCGATCCATGCTTCGCCATAGATGTTGCTTTGATACTCGACGGCCAAAGATGTTTCCGCGCCGTTTTTCGTCATGCCGACCATCAGGGGGAATTTGCCCGCCCCGAAGTCGAGATCTTCGATCACGAAGGGGCTGTCGCTAATTTCCATTACGTGGACGGCATCGAACGGCTGGCCGGTCGGGCCCTGTGCCGCCTTTGTCAGATCGTGAACCAGACGTGACAGGGGATAATCCTGCACATCGAGTATGGACAGGACCTCGTGCCCGACCTGTTTGGTCAGGGCATCAAGGTTATCTGCCATATCCGGTTTGATCGCGACGGGCAGGACATTCACAAAGCAGCCCATCGACTGCATGGTTTCCTTATCCCTGCGGCCGGCAAAGGGCAGCCCGATTATGGCTGTGCCGTTTTCCTTGTGCCGGGCGATCACGGCGATGGTGAGCGACGCCCAGAGTGTGGTCTGGGTCGTTTTGCGGGTATGGCTGGCAAGCTTTGCGAAAGCGTCGGCGTCAGCGCTTGTCAGCTCGATCAAAAGCCGTTTGCCACCACCGTTCCGATCCGCTGACGGGTCATCAGGCAGTCCGGTGGATAGCAGTTTATCGGTTCGTGCCGACCAGAAGTTCCGTGCGATTTCGCCGCGTTCCCGATCCAGATTGCGATGCGCATTGCGCACAAGTTCTTCGATATCGGGGATGTTTCCGGGGGTGTCTCCGGCAAGAATGCCACGAAGTTCTTTTTGCAGCAACATGACCGACTGGCCATCAAAGCACAGATGATCAATTGCAATGATCAGTTGCGGGGCTTGTCCGTCGTCCTGTTCGATATAGCCAAACCGGGCCAGAGGGCCGGTTGCGAGATCAAAAAGGCCATGACGGATTTCACGGGTGGTTTCGATCTTGCACACCGTTACCGGCATGTGGGCATGCACACGCTGGATCAGTTGGCCGTCCTGTTCAACAAAGGTGGACCGGAGGGCATCATGGCGTTTGACAATAGCGTCAATCGCATCACGGACGGCGCTGAAACCGGTTCCTTCCGGGAGGGGGAAGCCGGTAACGATGTGGTAATTGGCGTTTATCGGCTGATCGCGCCTTGCAATCCATTGTCCTTCGATGGCGGGATGGGCCGGGAAGGATTTGAGGATCGGCCCGGCAGTGGAACCCTTATTTTCCGGTTCGACTGGTGCGCGTAGCAAGCTGATGATTTCAGCCTTCAGGTCACGGGTTTCGGATTTCAGGTCATCGTCAAACGCACCAGTCGGTGCATCAAAACAAAGATCGCGCCCGTTGGCATGCAGGCTTAGCACAATGTCGCGCTGACGGAGTTTATCAAGCAGGTCGCGTGCGGTTTGTGTGCGGCGTAACAACTGATCGGTATTCATTACAGCACTCCCTGTTCGCGTGTCGAAAGGGGGGCTGCTGGCGCAGGCGGAATATTGATCGGCGCGCTGTTTTTATCAAAGGATGCAATCAGGTTGGCAACACCCGAAGCCGTGCGGCCTTCAAACATTACGGCAGCGGGAATTTCGGCATTCAGGACTTCGGAAAGGCGTGTTGCGATCCGGACGGCAAATAATGAGTCACCGCCAAGTTCAAAGAAATCGTCGTCCGGGCCGATTGCCGGATCGCCAAACATATCGCGCCAGGTCGCCAAGATGGTGAATTGCGCCTGTGTGTCGGATTGGATATCCGGCGCATTCTGTGCCGTGGGCATTGTGGCCTCCGCCGGGGCGGTGGGAACGGCGAAAGGTTTCGGATCGGCGGTTGTGGTGATTGCCTTGTCCGGCCAGAACCGGCGCCGGTCAAAGGCATAGGTTGGCAACGGAATGCGGCGGGCATCTTTGGTTTGGTTCACCCGGTCCCAATAGGGAGCAGTTCCCATGACCCAAAGCCGGGCAATCGTCGCGGCCAGTGCATTTGATCCGGTGATCGTGGCATTTGCATTTCGGGCGGTGTCGGGACCGGGGGCCGGTTGCAGGGCAATGCTGTTGCCGGTCGGCGTGCCATTGACGATGGCAAGGCGACTTGCCGTGTTGCCAAAGCCACATTCAACCATGATCGTTTCGGGCATTCCGGCCAAAAGTCCCTTGATGTTATCGGCAAAGCGCACCGCATTGCGCAGATGTTGAACCCAGTAATCGGGATTGGTCGCGTCTTCGGGTGTCAGCCAATTACCCGTCAGGTTGGACTGGATCGGAACGGTTGGTGCGTTCAGCCTGATTTTGGCGACCACATTGCGGAATTCGTCCAGAACCGGTTCCATCATGCGGGAATGGAAGGCATGCGAAACCAAAAGTCGACGGCCGGATTTACCCTGTGATTTGATGTGTTGTTCAAGTGCGTCGATACAGTCGTTGCTGCCAGCCACCACGCATTGACGCGGGCCGTTGATAGCCGCCATCGACAGATCGGGGCCAAAGGCCGCCAGCAGATCCCCGACTTCGGCTTCTGTCATGGACAGGGCAAACATTGATCCCGGTTCGGTTTGTCCCATCAGACGACCGCGCGTGACCACAAGGCGAAGCGCATCGTCAAAGGACACGACCCCGCCAATGCAGGCTGCTACATATTCGCCAATGCTGTGCCCGGCCAGCGCGTCGGGTGAAATGCCGTTTTCGATCAGCCAGCTTGCCAGTGCATATTCATAAATGAACAGGGCGGGCTGGGCGATTTCGGTGCGTGCCATGCGGCTTGATGTTGCCGGACTTTCATCGGTAACGGTCAGTAATTCAAAAAGATCATCGGGGCCGCCGATCTTTGCCACCTGCTGGCAGGCATTGCGGATCATCGCCGCCGAAGTTTGATCTGCTGCATAAAGGTCGGCGGCCATGCCCGGTCGTTGTGATCCCTGACCGGGGAAAAGGAAAGTGATGGACGGGGTGTTGCGTTGGGCGACGGCCTGATGACGGGCGGACGATTTCGGGTTCGCCAAGGAGGAAATCGCTGTGTTGATGTTTGTGGCAACGATCGCGGTCCGAAACCGGTAGGCGTGCCGCCGTGAAAGGCTGTTTGCCACATCGGATATCGATATGCTTGACCCATTTCGCTCAAGCCAGCTTGCGGTATTGGTCAGCAGCTTCTGCAAGGCAGCTTCGCTTGCCGCTGAGAAGGGTAGGATATGGGGGATATCGTTTTTTGGTGTGGGTGACGCCGGTTTATCGGCGCGTGGGGTTTCTTCGATGATGATATGTGCATTGGTGCCACCAACCCCGAAGCTGCTGATACCGCCACGCAGGGGTTCATCGCCGCCATTCGATAATGGTTCAACGATACTGTTTACCCGAAATGGTCCCTGATCCAGGCCAAGATTTTCATTTGGCTGATTAAAATGGCAGGTCGGCGGGAATGCCCGGTGACGGATTGCCAGTATGGCCTTTATCAGACCGGCAATTCCGGCAGCACTGTCCAGATGGCCGATATTGCCCTTGACCGAGCCAAGCCAGATCGGGTGCGTTGGGGATGTCCCGGTTTTTGCATATGCCTTGTTGAGTGCGGCGATTTCTATCGGATCGCCAAGGGCGGTTGCGGTCCCGTGGCCTTCGACAAAGCGGATGGTGACGGGATCGATTTGGGCATCGTCAAGGGCGGTTTGAATGGCCTTTGCCTGTCCATCGACGGAAGGCGCGGTAAAGGCAGCCTTCGCCGAACCGTCATTGTTCATGCCGACGCCCTTGATCACCGCATGGATGGTGTCCCTGTCGGCGATGGCATCATCAAGACGTTTCAGAAGGACAATGGCCGCACCGCTGCCGCCGACAACGCCGTCTGCCTTGCTGTCGAACGGGCGGCAGACACCGCTTCGCGATCCGATGCCGCCCTGCGTGAAGTAATATCCCCCGGCCGGGCTAAGCCCAAGGGCCGCACCACCGGCAAGAGCGACACGGCACTGGCCGGATCGCAATGCTTCGACGGCAAGCGCAATATTGACAAGGCCGGTCGAACAGGCGGTCGAGGACGCGACGGCTGGGCCGGTCAGGTTCAGCTTGTAGGCAAGCCGTGTTGCGGCAAAATCCTTGTCATTGCCGAGTGTCATGCCATAGCGGATCGCATCTGGGCGGTCGCGCAGGCGATCACGCAGGCTGTCGACCAGATAGGTCGGGAAACCAACCCCGACATAAGCCCCAACCGGGCCGTCACGCGCCGGATCGCAAGAGCCGTCTTCAAGGGCACCAAGGGCAACTTCAAGCAGCAGGCGTTGCTGCGGGTCTGTTTCGATGGTTTCGCCCGCAGTCATGGCAAAGGGCGCGGGATCGAACATATCGATATCGTCAAGAATCCCGTGGCGCGCGACAAAATCGGCATCTTCCAGTGCGGATGGATCACCACCCAGCGTGCGCAGGCGGGAAATATCAACGTCCTTTATCTGATCGACACCGTGTTCAAGCATCGACCAGAAGGTGTCGCGATCATCCGCACCGGGCAGGCGCATCGCCATGCCGATAATTGCAATGTCATGATTTTCAGACACATTGCGTTGGGTCTTTACCGGTTCGGCCTTTGCGGTTTCGGGAACTGTCTGGTTATCGGCACTCAGGTGAAGGGCAAAGGAATTGATCGTCGGGTGCTGGAATATTTCCACAGACGCAATGTTGCGCCCGGCGAGTTTTGACAGGGCAAACTGCGCGCGCGGTACCAGCAATGAATGGGCGCCAGCTTCAAACAGGTTAGTATCGAGTTCAATTTCGTCGGTTTCGATCAGATCCATCCAGATTTTGGCAATTTTTTCGGCCATTTGATGGATGCCCACCTGATCTGGTTTGCGGGATGCGGGGGGCGGCGTTTCTTGTGCAATAGGCTGTTTGCCGCCCGGGGCCTGAGCAAATTGGGCAAGTGCCTTGCGATCGATTTTGCCAGACGGCAGCAAAGGAAGCGTTTCCACCCACTCAAGGCGGGTTGGAACGGCCGCATCGGACAGATGGCGCGCCAGTTCGCTGCGCACGGTTGCGATATCAGGCCGTTTCGAATGGCTTCCGTCGGGCAAAAGATAGCCGATCAGTTCGCCGCCATGATTGTTTTTGACGTACAAGACTGCACCCTGCCCGACGCCGGGTACGCGCGAAAGCTGGTATTCGATTTCTCCGATTTCGATACGCTGCCCACGGATTTTGACCTGTTCGTCGGTACGCCCGTGATAATAAAGCAGCCCGTCTTCGCCCCAGGAAGCCAGATCGCCACTGCGATAGAAGGTTTCATCCGTGTCGCTGGTCGGGTCTTTGACAAATTTTTCGGCGGTCACAGCAGGCATATTGATATAGCCGCGATTAAGTCCTGTCCCGCCGAGGTAAATCTCGCCCGGGACGCCAAGTGGTACCCGTTTTCCGTCCTCATCAAGTATCCGGACAAACGCACCCTTGTCGACGTGGCCAAGCGGGATGTTTTTGGTTTTGATGTCCCTTGGGACCAGATGGGTGGTGGCATGGATTGTGGCCTCGGTCGGGCCATAGCAGTTCCAGATATCGGCAGACTCGAAAACAGAATGAAGCCGCCGGGAAAGTGTTGGTTGCAGGACCTCGCCGCCAATGATCATTCGGCGCAATTTGAAGTTGCCATCGGCCGGAATGGCATCAATCACACTTTCATAAAATGACGGCACTGACATAAGGTGGGTGACATGGTGTCGCGCTACACCGTTCCAGAATTTATGCCCGTCGCTGAGTATCGCATGGGTCATCAGCCACATACGATGGCCACAGATCAATCCGACACAGAATTGATGCATCCATGGATCAAATCCGAGCGATGGGAAAAGTCCCATAGTTTCAGGATTGCCGTTTTCATGTGATCCGATGCCGAATTGCGCAATGGCGACGTCGATCTTGTCGGCAAGGGATTGGTGATGAACGGGAACCGGTTTTGGTTGCCCGGTTGAACCCGACGTATGGAAGACAAAGGCGATATCGTCACCGCAAATATCGGCACGGACATCTTCCAAGACGGTTCTGCCGTCAATGCCCGGCACGGCATTGATATCCTTCACCGTGATGGTGGTGTTGCCGATCTCGCGCCATGCGTCGGTGCTGTCACTCAGAACCAGTCGGCAATCAAGATGACGTGTCATCGACGCGTTGCGTGCGACGGGCTGCAACGGGTCGAGCTGCACACAGACTGCCCCGCATTTCAGGATGCCGATCACAGTGGCAATTTGCTGCGCGCTCGGCGAAACATTCATGCCGACAAAGTCACCCGCTGCAATCCCGTTTTGGCGCAGGTGATGCGCAACGGCATTGGTCATGTGGCCCAACGTTGCAAAGGTGACTTCGCGGCCATCATCGGTGATCAGCGCGATATCGCCGGGGCGTGATGATATGGCGTGCTGAATTCGGTCAGGAATGAGAAGTTCGGGAACCGGTCTTGTGAATGCCGGGCCGGTTTCAAGTTTGCGGATAACGGCAAGCTCGTCCAATGGCGGTGCGGCAATCGTCGCAATTTCCTGTTCCGGATCGTCCAGTGCACGGGACAGGAAATGACGGAAACGGTCGGCGATGCGGGTAACGGATTTAACATCATGGCAAGCGGTATCATATTGCCAGATGATTTCGGCTTCCTGCCTGTCCGGGCTTAGGGCCTGCATCATATAGATCAGGCCAAGGTCGGTGACCGGCCCGTTATAGATATTGACCCGGCGTGTATCGAGCCCGGCAAAAGATAAGGGTTCTGCCCCGTCCAGGCTGTTGAAAAAGGCACCATTGCCCGACAGGCCCCTGGCACCCAGCCGTGCCGCGCGCATGCGCGGCGCGCCAAGGCGCATATGCCGGACATCGCGACGCGCCCGGGCAAAGATATCACGGGCCAGTTCGGAAAACCGAGCATGTTGACCCAAATCGGCATCGAAGGGCACGATATAGGAAAATGCCCCCGGCGTCTGGCGTTCGGCCCGTCCCAACCGGTTGAGAAGCGGCATGGTGACGGTCGGGTGTTTGATATGGGTGATCTGACCAAGCAGGATGAAATAGGCGGCCATGACAATGGCGGTCGGCGATGTGCCGCAGGCTTTGGCTGTCTGGGTCAGTCTGGCGAGTTCCTGACCATCCAGGGTTTGTTCAAGCCGGGCCTGAACCAGTTTTCCCGACGGTTTGTCGGATGAAAACCGCGTAATTGTGTGATCGTCTTTCAGGCGTTCCTGCCAATAGGCAAGGTCGCGTTGGCAGGCCGGTGTTTCGGGATAGGTCGTATCGGCGGTGATAAAATCGAGATAAGACCCGAATGTGCTTTCGGGCAGGGGGGTAGCGGTTTTAAGCGCACTGTATATTTCTGCTGCGCGCATTGCCATCAGATGGCCTGCATATCCGTCACAGACAAGATGATGATACACCCGAACCCACCAGAAACGCCCTTTGCCCAGTTGCAACAGACGGTGGCGGCAATGGTGCCCGTTTTCCGGATCAAGCGGACGGCGGCGGATTTCTTCTACTTCGTGATGTGCGATCAGAACCGGATCGTCGGCAAAACTTAAATCGGTGACGCTGAAATCGGTTTCGCGGCAGGTATCGGCGAGGAACTGGAAGGGAGTGCCGCCTTCGGATCCAAAGCGCAGGCGAAGGGCGTCGTTTTCCTGATCGGTTTGGACGATGGCCTTGTGAAGGGCAGGAATATCAAGATCGCCGTCAAAGCGAATGACGCTGCAAATATTGTAATTTGCGCAATCATCCCCTTTGGCCCAGTCAAGCCATATGCTTGCCTGCGGCGTTGTAAGTGGTGCTCCCTGCCGTTCTGTCCCCGGCGCAAACGTGTTTGTGCGCTTCTGCAACGTCTGACCTTTCAAACGTTGATTGCGCCATGCAGCAAGCGGTTTTTGAAATCCTGTTCAACAGGCTTTTTGTGTGCCCCCGACCACATGGCTCATCCCCAACCATATCCGAAAGAATATGCCCGGGAACGCCCTTCAAATGCAAGTGATCGTAGTGAAAAATCGCAAGTTAAGTCCGTGAAAATACAATTAAAGGTACGCTGTTTAGATGCCTGAACAGCTTGATGTTTCTTGTCTTTCTGTTGATTTTGCTTCGGAGTTTTTCTGTTCGTATAGTGTGGCGATATGATCCGGATTTTAACCGTGATACGGTGTTTGCGTGCAGATACAGCAATCAGATTCGCGAAATTTTAGATCACTGTGCAATGAATAGATCACGCGCGGTACGTACGACCCGGCTGATATGATCGGCGACGGCGGCGACCCCGCGGGTATCCTTGGTATCGGGATGCAGCAGCATCCAGTAATTTCGGGTAAAGCGGATATCTGGCAGCAGGCGGATCAGGTCGGGCACATCATGGGTGGCGTAATCATGCAGGATGCCAATGCCGTGCCCGTTGCGCACCGCTTCCATCTGGGCGACCACACTGCCGCATTCGAAACGCCGTTTCATCAGTTTGCCCAGACGTGCCGCGTAATCAAGGGCGCGGCTGTAAATCAGGTCTTCGATATGGGTGACAAACAGCCGGTCGGTCAGATCGCGTTCGGACCGGATCGCGCCATAGTTTTTGATGTAGCTTTGGGATGCATAGACGCTCAGCGTGTAGTCGGTCAGTTTTTTGATCACCAGCCGCCCCTGTTTGGGGCGATCAAGGGTGATGGCGATGTCGGCTTCGCGTTGGGACAGGGAAAAGGTGCGCGGTAGCGGCACCAGTTGGATCACCAGATCGGGATGCCCGGCGGCAAAGCCCGCGAGTTCACGTGCAAGGAAGTAATTGCCAAGTCCATCGGGCACACCAACGCGAACGGTTCCGGCGATGCCTTCTGTCCGGCTGGGGAAGGCGGTGCCGACTTTAAGAAAGGCTGATTCAGCGGCCTCGGCTGCACCCATCAGGGCTTTGCCTGCCTCGGTCAGTTCCGATCCGGTCGTGCGTCGTTCGACAAGTTTGGTGCCGAGTTCCTGTTCAAGCGCGGTCAGTTGCCGACCGACCGTGGCGTGGTTCAGGCCAAGCTTACGGGCGGCCGAGAGGATCTGGCCCTGTCGTGCGACGGCCAGAAAGATGCGAATGCGGTCCCAATCCATGATTTATCGACTTTAAAAATTGCACATCGAATTTGCAATAATGGTAATTGATGTGCATCCATATGCATATCCATAATCGACCTGCTTTGCGGACGGTTTTTTATGATCCGCGACAAAAGATCACCACGATTATCGGGAGAAGCCGAATGTCCAGCCAGATCACCCATTACATTAACGGCAAACGCGTCGCCGGGACTTCCGGTCGGACAGCGGCCGTGTTCAACCCGGCCACCGGTCAGCAGAGTGCGACCGTTGACCTTGCATCGAAGGCCGAGGTTCGAAATGCTGTCGAAAGTGCACGTGCGGTGGCCTCGGAATGGGCCAATACCACACCGCTGCGTCGTGCCCGTATCCTCAATAAATTCCTGGGCATCCTTGAAAGCCGTTCGGAAGAACTGGCGGCGGCAATCACGGCCGAGCATGGCAAGGTACTTTCGGATGCGCTGGGTGAAGTCACCCGCGGGATCGAGGTTGTTGAATTTGCCACCGGCGCGCCGCAGCTTTTGAAGGGCGAATTCACCGAGAATGTCGGTACCAAGGTTGATAGCCATTCGGTGCGCCAGCCGCTTGGTATTGTGGCCGGTATTACGCCGTTCAACTTCCCGGCCATGGTGCCGATGTGGATGTTCCCGGTTGCGCTTGCCTGCGGCAACTGTTTCATCCTGAAACCATCCGAACGCGATCCGTCTGCGTCGCTTCTGCTGGCGGAATGGCTGAGCGAAGCCGGTTTGCCGGACGGCGTTTTCAACGTTGTGCAGGGCGACAAGGAAGCGGTTGATGCGCTTCTGTTTGATCCGGATGTCAGCGCAATCAGTTTTGTCGGATCGACCCCGATTGCGAAATACATTTATGAAACCGCGACTGCGCAGGGCAAACGTTGTCAGGCGTTGGGGGGGGCGAAAAACCACATGATCGTGATGCCGGATGCCGATATGGATCAGGCGGTTGATGCCCTGATGGGGGCGGCATATGGATCGGCTGGTGAACGCTGCATGGCGATTTCGGTTGCAGTACCGGTGGGCAAGGCAACGGCGGATGCGCTGGTCGAAAAGCTTGTCCCGCGCATTAACGAGCTTCGCGTCGCACCGGGAACAGATCCGGCCGCCGAGATGGGGCCGCTTGTGACGGCACAGCATCGCGACAAGGTTGTCGGTTACATCAACAAGGGCGTTGAAGAAGGGGCGAAGCTGGTTGTTGATGGCCGCGACATTCGTTTGCAGGGCTATGAAGACGGCTATTTCGTTGGCGGCACCCTCTTTGACAATGTCACACCCGACATGACGATCTATAAGGAAGAAATTTTCGGCCCGGTTCTGTCGATCGTGCGGACCGATGATTTCGAAACCGCGGCCGATCTTGTTGATAGCCACGAATATGGCAATGGTACCGCGATCTTTACCCGTGATGGCGATACGGCGCGTGAATTTGCCAACCGCACCCAGACCGGCATGGTCGGCATCAATGTGCCGATCCCGGTTCCGATGGCGTTCCATTCATTTGGCGGCTGGAAGGCATCGCTGTTTGGCGATCATCACATGCATGGCATGGAAGGGGTGCGGTTCTATACCCGCCTTAAAACCATCACCTCGCGCTGGCCGACGGGCATTCGCAAGGGTGCCGAATTCGTCATGCCGACGATGAAGTGATTTTCGCAGGATCGTGAAGACATAAGGTGGCAGTCCCGATGGACTGCCACTTTTTTGAAATGTCTTGCTTTACGCCAATGCTTCGCGACTGGCGAGAGAAAGGGCATTGGTATCTTTATCAAGTTCCAGAATTCTGGAATGAAATTGTTCCAGTGATGCACGGTGTCCGATGCTGATCAGAATTGTGTCAGGCAGTTCTTCTTTCAGATGGCGGTAGCAGAGGGTTTCCGCGTTTTCATCAAGTGCGGATGTGCTTTCATCAAGGAAGAGAATTTTCGGTTTTCGCAGTACGGCGCGGACAAAGGAGCATCGCTGCTGTTCGCCAATGCTGAGTTTCTTTGACCAGTCGGTTTCGCTATCGAGCTGTTCGATCAGGTGCCCCAGTTCAAACCGTTGCAAAGCATGCGATAAAGCCGGATCATTGTCGGCATCAGCAATTTGCGGATACCAGAGAATATCGCGCAGCCTTCCAAGCGGGAAATAGGGTTTCTGGGCCAGGATAAGAGCGTTTTCCGTGTCGTAAACCGCACTTCCTGAGGCGTGTTTCCACAAGCCGCAAACAGCACGGATCATTGTGGATTTCCCAAAGCCGGATGGCGCACGGATAAGAAGGCTATCCCCCGGTGTCAGTTGCAGGGAAAAATCGCGCAGAAGCGTTTTTCCGCCATCGGGGAGCCACAGGTTAAGTTTCTTGATCTCGAAAGCATGTGGTTGATGGCGGATATTGACGCCGGAATTGGACGAAAGGGCATCGAGCCTGTTCTGGAAGCTGGTTAATCGGTCGACGACAGATTTCCATTCGGCAATTTGCGGGAAGACCCGGACAAGATATGCCATGGCTTCGTGAACTTCACCGAAGGCGGCGCTGATCTGGGTCAACCGACCAAGGGGAAATGCCCCGGCAAAGAATTGCGGTGCCATGATGAACATTGGGATCACGGTGGCCGTGCGCATATAGAATGTGGAATAGCCAAGTACGATTTTCTGTTTTTTGACCAGTTCCCAGAAGTTCTGAAGGGCGGCCTCCAATCGTGATGCGAAGGTGCGCATTTCGGCTTTTTCGCCACGATATTGCGCAATCGATTCCGCATGTTCGCGAAGGCGCATCAGGGAAAACCGGAAATCAGCTTCGCGGCGTTGCTGCAGGAAATTAAGCCCGGGAAGGGCACGTCCCAGCCAGAATGCCCCACCCGTCCCGGCAATCGAGTAAAGCAATGCAACCCAGACCAGTAGTCCGGGGATGACCAGACTTTCGGTTCCGAATGGTATCGTGACGAGGCCGGATGCGTTCCATAAAATATTGAGGAAAGAGAAGAGCGACACCAAAGCCGTCATCAGCCCTAGCCCCAGTTTGAGCGAGATGACGATGAACATGTCGATATCATCGGCAACCCGTTGATCCGGGTTGTCTGTTTCCGGAGAGTCCAGTTGCAAAAGAAGGTATCGTTGATCCTTCAGCCAATCCTGAAGCGTGTTTGTGATTGACCAGCGCAGCCACCGGATCGTCAGTTTTTGTTGAAAGTGAAAAGCTGCGACAGTGAAGGTCGTGAGGGCGACTTGTAACAGGATGAACTGGCCGCCACTGATCAGGAAGGCGTCGTAATCCAGAGCCTGCAGGGCGTTATAAAAGTTCAGATTCCAGAAATTGTTCAGGATATTGACCCCGACAAGCCCGAGATTCATGAGGATGGTCGCAGCCAGTAACAACAGAGCAGGGACTTTTTCAGACGATGTCCAGAAAGGGCGCGCAAGTCGCCAGAAGCCCTGCAAAGTATTCATGATGCCTCAACTGATCGGGATAAATCAGATTGAGTTTATAGAGGCAGCTCGTTATGGTCGCAATGCTAATAATACTGATTGGCGTTCTCATTTTTTAGCAGGGGGCTTGCTATGGAATTACCAGACTGGCTTTGCCAAACATGGCCCCCCATCCGTCAAGTCATCCGGACAGATCATTGCGGCTTTTCTTCCGTCAGGCTGCAGCAGCTTCCACGGGAAGAAATCCTGTTTCCGATGCTTGATCGGTTCGCCTCGGTCTATCCGGTAGCAAAGCGACCGCCCGTCGCGTCCCAGTGGTCGATGAATTACCTTAGTGTTCTGTTCCCGGCGGTATTGGCGGGAATATTGGCCCGAAATTTGGAAATCCGGGTTTGGGAGGGGGATATCGAACTTTTGCATGATGACGCCCGGCCTGTGGCATTGAAGGTTATGGAATGGCTTCCGTCATTGTCACCCGACCAGATGGCAGGCTATTGGGAGCGCGTGTTAAACGACCATCTGGACCCGCTGTTTGCGACGATTTCTGCATGGGGTGGTGTATCGACCAAGGTGTTGTGGGGGAACGTTATTGCGGTCTGGGACGGGGCGTTTGACAGATTGCGCGATGCGCTTGACCCCGAAACGTTTTCCACGGCCCATCAATGGATGGAGACGCCAGTTGTTGCCGATGGCCGGTTAAAGCTTAGAAGCTTGCAGCGTATTGTTGCTTCGCCTGTCCCAGATATTTGTTCAAGCATCCCGTTAAGGAAGCATTGCTGTCTGCATTATCTGCTTCATACACCGGTTGTCGGAAAGCCGGAAGTTTTATGCGAAGCATGTCCACGATTACACAGGCAGCCGTTGGCCGCACAGGCAAGCTATCTGCGTTCCATTTACCATGACCATGGCTGAGTTGAGGTGCGACTTATCGGCTCGGTCTGGGGGGAGGCTGTGTCTGCATCTTCTGTGCACTTCTCCTCAAAAACTAATTCACTGAAAATACGGGCCTATTATAGCGAATAATAACTATTGTCATTTGCAATTGATCATGCTTAATCATTCGCGACAGATGTTTCAGGGAGCGGGGGAAGGCGGGAAACGGACAGTGTGAACCTTCTGACTTCTTTACCGCAACGCTTGAAAAAATGTGGTTCTGAATGGGAAGCAAGGTAATGCACGTTTTCAGTAAAAACTCGTTGGCGCTGGCGGTGGCTTCCAGCGCGCTGGGTATCACGCCGGTATTTGCGGACGAGGAAGTTATTCAGCTAGAAGAAGTCATCGTTACAGGTGAGAAAATCCAGCGCAGTCAGGACAGGACACTGTCGAGTGTTGCGGTCAGCACCAGCGAAGATATCCGCAAAGAAGGAGCGAAGACCCTTCAGGATGTGCTGAGTGGTACGCCCGGTGTCTATACTCAATCCGGCAACGAAAACTGGGGTATTCGCGGTGTACCGGTTCAAGGGTTTGACGAACAGGGGGCAGCCGCCCTTAACGGTGCGATTTCGGTTTATGTTGACGATGCGATCCAAAGTAACCGTCTGCTGACGGCCAATCCGCTCTCGGTCTGGGATGTTGAGCAGGTTGAAGTTTATCGTGGAGCGCAATCGACCACACAGGGGCGTAACTCGCTTGCCGGTGCGGTGGTGATGAAAACCAAAGACCCGACATTTACCCCCGAATTCGCCGTGCAGGGCAATCTTGGCCGTTATGGTGAACAGGGTACATCGGCACTTGCCAATGGTGCACTGATTGAAGACAGGTTGGCGGGGCGGTTGGCTGTCGATTATCAAACCGAGGATGGATACATCAATAACCCGACATTGGGCGAGGATGCCAATCCCTTGCGGACTGCCAATGTACGTGGGAAGCTCTTGTTCCTGCCGTCCGATGACGTCGATGTGCTGCTGACCTTTTCACACAATGACCAGCGTGCCGGGCTTAATGCGGTTAAAGCAACAGGCGGCGTTCCTGATTACTTCAATGTGTACGAAAATACCGAAACCTATCACAAGTTTGATCAGAATGCGGTGACGGGCAAGCTTGACTGGTATCTGGATGATGAATGGACATTGACCAGTATCAGTTCGGCGACGCTTGTTGATTATAACGGGGTCCTTGATTTCGATGAAGGGCCAACGACGTTGCAAGCAGCTACTCGCCATCACGAACAGACCCTTACCAGTCAGGAAGTTCGGCTTGGTTACGATTATGAAAATCTTACCGGGTTCTTTGGTGCCTATGCTGGTCGGACAAGCGGCAAGATTGATGACAAATTGATCCAAGCGGGCACGGTTCTGGTTTCTCAACAGGGCAAGGTCGAAATCGACAGTTATGCTCTGTTTGGCCAGGCGAACTGGGAGTTCGTGGACGACTGGACTCTGATCACAGGGCTTCGTTGGGACCATGAGGAAAACCACACGCGGATGGATTATCCGATTGATGTGCCTGCTTCGGCTGCCGATCCCTCAGCCGACGAGAATATTAGTTCCAGTGTTTTGCTGCCAAAACTGGGCCTGAGTTACGATGTGACGGAAAACCATCTTGTTGGTCTTACGTGGCAGCGTGGTTATCGCAGTGGCGGTGTGAACCTTAGATCACGTGCACTGCATACGCCCTATGACCCGGAATTCACCGATACATATGAATTTGCATGGCGCGGCAACTGGCTGAACCGTCGTTTGCGGACCAATGCCAATATCTATTACACCGACTGGACCGATCAGCAGGTTACATTCCTTGATGCCAGTAATAATCGTCAGGTGGCCAATGCCGCCGACAGCCGGATGGCTGGGGTGGAACTTTCGGCACAGTATTTGGTGACATCTCAGCTTTCAGTGCATGCCGGTGCATCTTACAGTGATACGAAATACAATTCTTTTGTATCGGACGGTGTTGATTACAGCGGCCATGAGTTCTTGTTTGCGCCTAAGTATCAGGCATCGGTTGGAGCCAATTACACCTTTGATAACGGTCTTATGATCGGGACCAATGTTGTCTATCAGGATGACAGCATTTCCAACTTTATTCCCAGTGGTTCCACTGTGGTTGGTGAACGACGTAGCGATGCTGTGACGCTCGTGAACCTGAATGCGGAATATGCCGTTGGCAGCATGACATTTACCGGCTATGTCAAAAACCTGTTTAATGAGCGTTACGTTACCAACAACCAGAAAGACACCCGTGTGGATGTCGGTGCACCTTTGACCTTTGGTGTGGCAGCGCGTTACGCGTTCTAGAACGCCGTTTTATCTGTGGCGTAGTTCCCAAAAGATTGCGGATTTATCGGGCGGGGAACATCGCTTTCCCGCCCGATTTTTATTGGTGCGAGCGAGGAAGTTGGGGGAATTCGACCAACGGTTTTGCTTTTCATCTTCTGCTGATCTAATCTTCGAAAAAATAAAAACAAAGTGACCGGGAAGATCGGCGGAGGAATTCAATGAGATCGACTGCAATTGGGGCACCGGATCTGGTTGCACCATCACCTGCATCGCAACCGGATGGCAAGCCGGGGCCGGAATTCGGCCCGTGGCTGGAAAAGGCATCGATCCTGATCGTCGATGACGAACCGGGCATGCGCAATTTCCTTGTCCGTACATTGGGGCCGCGCGCCAAGCGGGTGGAAGAAGCCGCCGATTGCGAGGAAGCGACCAAGCTTCTGGATCAGCATCATTTCGACGTCGTGATCCTTGATAACATCATGCCGGGTAAGTCGGGGGTTGAGTGGCTGACCGAGCAGCGCGAGATCGGCTTTTTTTCCGATGCCATCCTGATGACTGCCTATGCCGATCTGGATACCGCGATCAAGGCATTGCGTGCCGGTGCGGTTGATTTTGTCCTTAAACCGTTTCGATCCAACCAGATTTTGAATGCGGTAGCGCGATGCCTTGACCGGATGCGGTTGCGGCGTGAAAACCATGTTTTGCGCCATGAATTGCGCGCAACGTCCGATCACGTTCTGTTGCGCGACAAGCTGATTGGCTATTCAGCGCAAATCCAGGAAATCCGCGAAACCATTGCACGGGTGGCCCCCCTTCCGACATCAATCCTGATTTCTGGCGAAAGCGGCACGGGCAAGGAGGTTACCGCACGGTCATTACATGCGTTATCTGACCGGGCCGAAAAACCGTTCGTGCCGATCAATTGTGCCGCCATTCCGTCCGAGATGATAGAGGCCGAATTGTTCGGGCACCTGAAGGGGGCCTTCACCGGGGCGCAAACCACGCGCGACGGGCTTTTCATGCATGCGCAGGGTGGTACCCTGTTTCTCGACGAGGTCGGGGAATTGTCGCTGGCGACGCAAAGCAAGCTTTTGCGCGCGATTGAAAGCCGCCGTATCCGCCCGGTGGGATCGGAGCGCGAGGCACCGGTCGATCTGCGGTTTGTTTTTGCCACCAATGCTGATCTTGAGGCAGAGGTCGAAGCGGGCCGTTTCCGTGCCGATCTGTTTTACCGGATCAATGTCATGCATATCGCCATGCCGCCCCTGCGCGAGCGCGGGGATGACGTGCTTGAACTCGCCAGCCTGTTTATGAGCAAACTGTCCAAGCAGCTTGGGGTGCCGCAAGTCGCGATGGATGGGGCGGTGCGTGCCGGATTGACGCGATATGACTGGCCCGGCAATGTGCGCGAATTGCGCAACCTTGTGGAACGCACCCTGATCCTTGGGCGGTTCCCGTCGGAATTCCGCGACGAGCAGGCCGGGATGGATGGCCATACCGATCAGGACGAGACGCTGGAGGAAATGGAACGGCGTCACATCATGGCGATGGTGCACAAGACCGGCGGCAATCGCAATGAAGCCGCGCGGCGTCTGGGCATTTCGCGCAAGACGATTGATCGCAAATTTGCCGATTGGGCCGATTGATGCCGTGGCGGAGCCGCCGTACCAAACGCACCCGGTCCGTGCGTTTCAAACTGCTGGCGATTGCGTTATTGCCGACACTGGTCATTTTGCCATTGCTTCTTGGCGTGATGATGGTGCGCTGGAACAGCAAGTTTGACGCGCTTTTGACATCGAAGGTCAATGGTGACCTGACGATTGCCCATCAATATTTTACCCATATTCTGGAAACCACTGGCGAGCAGATCGAGGCGCTTGGCCAGTCGGTGACATTTCGTGATGTGCTGGCATCGGGGGATCGGTCGCGGATTGATGATCTGTTGGCCGCAAAGCAGGCCGAGCTTGGCCTAGACTTCCTGTATATCGCCAATCGGCAGGGGCTTGTTTCGGGGGCGGCACCAAGGCAGGCCAACCCGCAGCTTGATGCAGACTGGCCGGTGATTTCAACCGCCCTTTCGGGGGCGTCCTTGACCGGGGTAGACATATTCGAGAATGCCGATCTGGCGGCGATTTCGCCCGGTCTGGCGGCGCGTGCAAGGCTTGATCTGGTGTCGACACCCAACGCGGTGCCAACCACGCGCGATGCGGAAACGCGCGGCATGGTGGTGCATTCGGCAAGCCATGTATCCCTGCCGATGGAGGGTGCAGAGGGGATAGACGGCGCGCTGGTTGGCGGCATATTGTTGAACCAGAACCTTGTCTTTATCGACACGATCAATGATCTGGTGTACCGCAAAGGCAGTCTTCCTGAAGGCAGCCAGGGCACGGCGACCCTGTTTCTCGACGATGTGCGGATCAGCACCAATGTGCGGCTGTTTGAAGGGCGGCGCGCGCTTGGCACACGGGTATCGGCGGCGGTGCGCCAGAATGTTCTGGAAGACGGCAAGGTGTGGCTCGATAGCGCGTTTGTCGTCAATGACTGGTATATTTCAGCCTATGAGCCGATTACCGACAGTTTTGGCAAACGGGTCGGGATGCTGTATGTCGGGTTCCTTGAAGCTCCGTTTGCCCAGACGAAATATGAAAGCCTGCTGATTATCATTGCGGCGTTTCTGTTTGTCGCGACCCTGAGCGTTCCGATCTTCCTGCGTTGGGCGCGCGGCATTTTCAAGCCACTTGAACGCATGACCCAGACGATTGCCCGGGTAGAAAGCGGCGACTTTGGCGCTCGGACCCATATCGATCAGGTGCAGGATGAAATATCGCTGGTGGCGGAACATCTTGATGATCTGCTTGATCAGGTGCAGGAACGTGACAAACGTTTGCGCGCCTGGAACGAGGAACTGAATGCGCGCGTCGATGCGCGTACCAGCGAACTTCGCGAAGCCAACCGGCAGCTTGAAGCCACGACCAAGCAATTGATCATGTCCGAAAAGCTGGCGGCAATTGGCGAAATCACGGCGGGTGTCGCGCATGAGATCAACAATCCGGTCGCTGTGCTTCAGGGGAACCTTGATGTGGTACGGGATCTGCTGGGTGAAAATATTCGGCTGGCGGAAACCGAATTCCGTTTGATCGACGAACAGGTCAGCCGCATCAATCTGATTGTCACCAAGCTTCTTCAATTTGCCAAACCCGAAGAATATGCCGGGTTTGTAGAGCGCCATTCACCGGGCGAGGTGATTGGTGATTGCCTGCCACTGGTGCAGCACTTGTTGAACAAGGCCGATATCGAGGTATCACGCGAAAGTCTGGCCAAGCGGCTTATCCTGATGAACCGGACGGAATTGCAGCAGGTGCTGGTCAATCTGATGGTCAATGCGCTACATGCGATGCCCGGCAGCGGTACCCTAACCCTGATTGACGAGGATTTTGATCAGAAAGGAAAACCCGGCATTCGCATTTCGATCCGCGATACGGGTACGGGCATGTCGCCCGAAATACTGGGCCGTATTTTCGATCCGTTCTACACGACCAAGCGCCGTGAAGGTACGGGGTTGGGGTTGTCGATCAGTAAAACCCTGATTGACCGGCAAGGCGGAACCATGACGGTTGAAAGCGAGCCAGGCAAAGGAACGTTATTCACCATCTGGTTGCCCGAGGCGGACTGATTATCCCGTCAGGGATTGGACATTTTGTCCGGATGGTGCATTGCACGGTAAAAATTTGTTGGACATTTTGTCCATGCGCGTGCGCCGCAATATTATGATTGTCTTTCCAAAACTTCCAGAAAATCAGGCAACAGACTGAATGGCATAGCAATTGCGACGCTGTGTTTTCCGGGTCTTACCGATATGGCCATGCAGCATTCATCCGAAATTGGGGGGATGGGGCCACCGGATGAACATAATACCGGGAGGAAAAACACAAATGTTTGATCGCCTTAAAAAAGAACATATCGTCGCAGGGGACGATTTCAACCGCTGGAAAGTCCCGCCAGCATCCATCGCCATCCATCTTTGCATCGGCTCGGTCTATGCTTGGTCGATTTTCAACCCGCCTTTGGTCAAGGAATTCGGTGTTGTTGCCGCAAGTTCCGGTGACTGGGGGCTGCAATCTGTCGTATGGATTTTCTCGGTTGCGATTGTCTGCCTTGGTCTTGCGGCGGCATTCGGTGGCAAGTGGCTTGAAGAAGTCGGCCCGCGTATGGTTGGCGTCGTTGCTGCCTGCTGCTGGGGCGGGGGCTTCATCATTGGTGGTCTTGGCATTGCCAGCCATCAGCTTTGGCTGGTTTATCTTGGTTATGGTGTGATTGGCGGGGCCGGCCTTGGTCTTGGCTATGTATCGCCGGTTTCAACGCTGATCCGCTGGTTCCCGGACCGGCGAGGTATGGCAACCGGTATGGCCATCATGGGCTTTGGCGGGGGAGCAATGATCGCAACACCGATCAAGGAAGGTTTGCTTTCATTCTTCTACAAGGTGCCGGAATATCTTGGCCCGGAAAGTGCTGTTAATCTGGTGACTGAAGGCGGCAAACGCATGGCCGAAGTCGGTGGCCAGATGGTCGAAGTCGTGATCGCAGGTGCGGCCCAGGTGGCATCGGCGCCGGTTCCGATCGAGGAAGGTGTTTATGTTGCGGGTACCGGTAATACCGGTGCATCGGCAACCTTCATCACGCTTGGTGTAGCCTATTTCATTGTCATGATCATTGCGGCATTCTCGTATCGTGTCCCGCGCGAAGGCTGGCTGCCGGCAGGCTGGACACCGCCAACGGGTGAAGAAGCCTCCAAGCGGATGATCACCCAGAAAAACGTCCATATCGATCAGGCACTTAAAACCCCGCAATTCTACATGCTGTGGATCGTTCTGTGCTTTAACGTGACGGCGGGTATCGGGGTGATTGGTGTTGCCAAAACCATGATGACGGAAATCTTTGGCAGCACGCTGCCGCTGATTGTCAATTCCGGTTTTGCTGCGACCTATGTCTTTATGATTTCGGTCTTTAACATGTGCGGCCGGTTCTTCTGGGCATCGACCTCGGACTATATCGGGCGCAAGAACACCTATTACTGCTTCTTCATTCTTGGCATCATCCTGTATCTGTCGATCCCGTATGCTGCGGGGCAGGTCAGTGTGAACCCGGTCGTTACGTGGCTTGTGATGTTCTATGGTGCAACCATGATCATCTTCACCATGTATGGCGGCGGTTTTGCGACCATTCCGGCCTATCTTGCCGATGTTTTCGGCACCAAATATGTCGGTGGCATCCATGGCCGTCTTCTGACCGCATGGAGTGTTGCAGGCGTGCTGGGGCCGGTTGCCATCACCCAACTGCGTCAGACCTCGGTCGGTAACTCGGTCAAGGAACTGGCGGCCAAGATTGATCCGGCAGCGTTTCAGGCAAAGTTCGGTGCCGGTATGGATCAGCTTGATCAGCTGATTGCTGCCAAAACCGTTACCATTGGCCGTCTGATGGAAATCGCCCCTGCCGGGACGGTTGATCCGACGCCGAGCCTTTATAACACCACCATGTATGCCATGGCGGCCCTGCTGGTGATTGGCCTGATTGCCAACGCACTGGTCAAGCCTATCCATGACAAGCATTACATGGAAACCGCGGGCGAGCCTGCAAAGCCGACACCGTCTGGCCGCGAGGCAACGTCCGAAGCGTAGTACCAAACCCCGGAGCCGGTCGGCTTAACCCCGACCGGCGCCAAAGGGTCCGGGTATGTCTGTCTGTCCCCGGACTCGCCTGGACATGAAAGTGCATCAATGTCATGTCCGGTCCTGTTGCAGGATTAACCCCTCGGTTTTTATGGCCTTTCGGGTTATCCTGCGATCAGGACATCGGCCTCGTAAATGGTGTCCATCAATCATATAAAGTGCGTCACCATATGGGGTTTTCCCGAAAGGCGCCGGATACGCCATGATCGACAAACTCGAAATGTTTATGGTGCTTGCTCGCGAGCAGCATTTTGGTCACGCCGCCGAGGAATGCGGTGTGACACAGCCAACCCTTTCCAGTGCCCTGCGCCAGCTTGAAGACCATCTGGGGGTGGTGCTTGTGCGGCGCGGCTCACGGTATCAGGGGTTAACGCCCGAAGGTGAACGGGTTCTGGAATGGGCGCGCCATATTGTCGGCAGTTCGCGGTCGATGCGCGATGAAATGCGCGCCATGCGGTTCGGTTTGACCGGACAGGTGCAGATCGCAGTTATACCAACCGCCCTTTCGATGGTGCATGAATTGACGACCCCGTTTCGCGAAAAGCATCCGGATGTGACCTTTGCGGTATTGTCACGGACATCGACTGAAATACAGGCATTGCTTGATAATCTTCAAATCGATGTCGGCATTACCTATCTGGATAATGAGCCGCTTGGCCGGGTGACATCAATCCCGCTTTATTACGAACGCTATCACCTTGTGACGTCGAATTTCGATGATATCGGGGAACGCGAAAGCATCACCTGGCGGGAGGCGGCAGAGTTTCCGTTATGTTTGCTGACACCCGATATGCAGAACCGGCGGATTATCAATCAGCATCTGACCGAGGCAGGCGCGCGCGTCAGCCCGACACTGGAAAGTGATTCGATGATTGCCCTGTTTACCCACGTTCATACGGGGAACTGGGCCAGCATCATGCCGGTCAAGATGGTCAAGGAATTCAGCATGCGTGATCGGGTCAAATCGATCCCGATTGTTGATCCCGATGCATCGCATCTGGTGGGCATGATTGCGGCGAAGCGCGAGCCGGCAACACCGGTTGTGTCGGCATTGCTGAAAGAGGCCAAACAGATTTCGGAACTTGAACTGGCCTGATAGCGGCTTGATAGGTTTTCGCTATCGCGTAACGGGATGCCTTTATTGAACCGGCGGCGGCAATCACCGACACTGGCTGGAATAACAAATAATTCAATAGACTGCTAAGTGAGAGAGGCTTGCATGTCTTTAACCGAGACGACCGAGGAAATATCCATCCGCGTCGGCACCATCTGTGATGGGCTGTCCGGACTTGAAGGCCCGCTTTTGCCGATCCTGCATGAAGTGCAGGAAGAATTCGGCTTTATTCCCGAAGGCGCGCTTCAGACCATTGCCAAAAAACTGAACCTTAGCCGGGCAGAGGTCCACGGGGTTGCCAGTTTCTATCATGACTTCCGAGAAGAAAAGCCGGGCAAACATGTGATCAAAATCTGCCGTGCTGAAGCCTGTCAGGCGATGGGGGCCGATGATGTCGGTGACCATGCGCGGCGCAAACTGAAAGTCGACTGGTCGGAAACGACCAGCGACAAGAATGTGACGCTGGAGCCGGTCTTCTGCCTTGGGCTTTGTGCCTGTGCACCGGCGGCCATGGTTGATGGCAAGGTTGTCGGCCGGGTAAACAAGGATCGTCTTGATCGTATCCTGAGCGAGGTGGGATCATGACAGTCAAGATTTACATCCCGCTTGATTCCGGTTCGGTTGCCCTTGGTGCGGACGACGTGGCAAAAGCCATCGCCGCCGAAGCGATCAAACGCGGTGAAGATGTCCAGATCGTGCGTAACGGTTCGTTTGGCATGTACTGGCTGGAGCCGATGGTCGAGGTCGAAACATCGCGCGGGCGTCTGGCTTATGGCCCAATTGCGGTCGAGGATGTGGACAGCCTGTTTGACGCCGGTTTCCTGAACGGTAGTGATCATAAACGTTTCCTTGGCCACACGCAGGATATCCCGTTCCTGAAGGCGCAGACGCGCCTGACCTTCCAGCGGTGCGGCATTATTGATCCCGTGTCGCTTGACGACTATCGTGCCAATGACGGACTCAAGGGGCTTGAAAATGCCCTTGGGATGACGTCCGAGGATATCGTCAAGGCGGTTACGGATTCAGGCCTTCGCGGTCGCGGTGGTGCCGGTTTCCCGACGGGTATCAAATGGAATACCGTGCGTCAGGCGCCTGGTGATCAGAAATACATCGTCTGTAATGCCGACGAAGGCGACAGCGGCACGTTTGCTGATCGCATGATCATGGAGGGCGAGCCGTTTGTCCTGATCGAAGGGATGATCATTGCCGGTCTCGCGACCGGGGCGACCAAGGGATATGTCTATACCCGGTCGGAATATCCCGATGCGATACGCATCATGAACGAAGCGATAGAAGTCGCACGAGCAAACAAACTGCTGGGGCCCAAGGTTCTGGGATCGGATTACGCGTTCGATATGGAAGTCCGCATGGGGGCGGGTGCCTATGTGTGTGGCGAGGAAACCTCGCTTTTGAACAGTATGGAAGGCAAGCGGGGCGTTGTCCGTGCCAAGCCACCCCTTCCGGCCCTTGAGGGCTTTATGGGGCGTCCGACGGTTGTTAACAACGTTATCTCGTTGTGCTCGGTGCCGGTGATCCTTGAAAAGGGTGCGGAATATTACCGTGATTTCGGCATGGGCCGTTCGCGCGGGACCATTCCGATCCAGATCGCGGGCAATGTCAAACATGGCGGCCTTTATGAAACGGCCTTTGGCCTGACACTTGGTGAAATCGTTGATCAGATCGGCGGTGGCACGGCAAGCGGCCGCCCGGTCAAGGCGGTTCAGGTCGGTGGTCCGCTGGGCGCGTATTTCCCGCGCGAACTGTTTGACACACCATTTGATTACGAGGCATTCGCCAAGGCGGATGGTCTGATCGGACATGCCGGTGTCGTCGTGTTTGACGACAGTGTCGACATGATGAAACAGGCCCGTTTTGCCATGGAATTCTGTGCGATTGAATCATGTGGCAAATGCACACCATGCCGCATCGGGTCAACACGTGGCACCGAAGTTGTCGACAAGATCGCACGCGGTGAAGATCCCGAAATGCAGAAGGAACTTCTGGCCGATCTGTGTGAAACGATGAAGTTCGGGTCGCTATGCGCGCTGGGCGGGTTTACCCCCTATCCGGTGATGAGCGCACTGACCCATTTCCCTGATGATTTCAAGCCCCATGCGCTTGATATAGCCGCGGAGTGAGAACGATGTCCTTGGTAAAAGAAGTCGACTACGGAACCCCCGCCGCCAAATCCGAAAAGACCGTGACGATCAATGTTGACGGATTTGATGTGACCGTGCCCGAAGGCACGTCGATCATGCGGGCCTCGATGGAGGCGGGCATTCAGGTACCGAAACTGTGCGCGACTGACATGGTCGATGCGTTTGGTTCGTGCCGCCTGTGTCTGGTCGAAATCGAAGGTCGCAACGGCACCCCGTCATCCTGCACGACCCCGGTCGCGGATGGCATGGTGGTCCATACCCAGACCGAACGGCTCAAGAAAATCCGCAAAGGTGTTATGGAACTTTATATTTCCGATCACCCGCTGGATTGCCTGACCTGTGCGGCGAATGGCGATTGTGAATTGCAGGATATGGCCGGTGCGGTTGGCCTGCGCGATGTGCGTTATGGTTATGATGGGGGCAACCACGTCAAGACCCGCCAGAATGGCGAGGAAAACCCGCGTTACATGGCCAAAGACGAGAGCAACCCGTATTTTACCTATGACCCGTCGAAATGTATCGTCTGTTCACGTTGTGTGCGGGCATGCGAGGAAGTGCAGGGAACCTTTGCCCTGACGATTGAGGGACGCGGTTTTGAAAGCCGGGTGTCGCCGGGCATGCATGAAAACTTCCTGGATTCAGAATGCGTGTCGTGTGGTGCCTGTGTTCAGGCCTGCCCGACGGCGACGCTTCAGGAAAAATCGGTAATCGAAATCGGTCAGCCGGAACATTCGGTCGTGACCACATGTGCCTATTGCGGGGTTGGCTGTTCGTTCAAGGCGGAAATGCGTGGTGATGAACTGGTGCGCATGGTGCCGTACAAGGATGGCAAGGCCAATCGCGGGCATTCATGCGTCAAGGGACGGTTTGCCTATGGCTATGCCAGCCACAAGGACCGTATCCTCAACCCGATGATCCGGGAAAACACATCCGATCCGTGGCGCGAAGTCAGCTGGGAAGAAGCCCTTCGTTACACCGCCGATAAGTTCCGTTCCATTCAGGAAAAATACTGCAAGGCCGCGATTGGCGGGATCACGTCATCGCGCTGCACGAACGAGGAAACCTTCCTTGTGCAGAAGCTGATCCGTGCCGGGTTTGGCAATAACAACGTTGATACCTGTGCACGTGTCTGTCATTCGCCCACCGGTTATGGCCTTAAGACCGCATTCGGGACATCGGCCGGGACGCAGGATTTTGACAGTGTCGAGCACACAGATGTCGTGATCCTGATCGGGGCCAACCCGACGGACGGGCACCCTGTTTTTGCATCGCGCCTCAAAAAGCGGTTGCGTCAGGGGGCGGAGCTGATCGTGATCGACCCACGTCGTATTGATCTGGTGCGCACGCCGCATATCAAGGCCGCAGCTCATCTGGCATTGCGTCCGGGCACCAATGTTGCGGTTCTGACGTCGCTTGCACATGTGATCGTGACCGAAGGCCTGTTTGACGAGGCGTTCATTCGCGAACGGTGCGATTGGGACGAGTTCCAGGATTGGGCAGCGTTTGTATCCGATCCGCAAAATAGCCCGGAAGAAGTCGAACGCCAGTCCGGTGTTCCAGCAGAAACCCTTCGGAAGGCAGCGCGTATTTTTGCCCGAGGCGGCAATGGCGCTATTTATTACGGACTTGGCGTGACCGAGCACAGCCAGGGGTCGACTACCGTGATGGCGATTGCCAACCTTGCGATGGCGACGGGCAATATCGGGCGTCCGGGCGTGGGGGTTAACCCGCTTCGCGGGCAGAATAATGTGCAGGGTTCGTGCGATATGGGATCGTTCCCGCACGAACTGCCGGGCTATCGTCATATTGCCGATGATGCGACGCGTGATGTGTTTGAAAAAATCTGGGGCGTCAAACTGGATGACGAACCGGGTCTTCGCATTCCGAACATGCTTGATGCTGCCGTCGAAGGCACATTCAAGGGTATCTATATTCAGGGTGAAGACATCTTGCAATCGGACCCGGATACCAAACATGTTGCCGCCGGTCTTGCCGCGATGGAATGTGTTGTGGTCCATGATCTGTTCCTGAATGAAACGGCGAACCATGCGCATGTATTCCTGCCCGGTTCGACCTTCCTTGAAAAGGACGGGACATTTACCAACGCCGAACGCCGCATTAACCGTGTGCGCAAGGTAATGAGCCCGAAAAACGGCTTTGCCGACTGGGAAGTCACGCAAAACCTTGCCCGTGCGATGGGACTTGACTGGAACTATACCCATCCGTCGCAGGTGATGGATGAAATCGCACGCACCACACCAAGCTTCGCCGGGGTCAGTTATGACCTTCTGGAACGCGAGGGTTCTATACAGTGGCCGTGCAACGAGAAGGCCCCGTTGGGCACTCCGGTCATGCATATTGACGGCTTCGTGCGCGGCAAGGGCAAGTTTGTTGTGACCGAATATGTCGCAACCGATGAACGTACCGGTCCGCGCTTCCCGCTGTTGCTGACGACGGGACGTATTCTTTCGCAATACAATGTCGGGGCACAGACCCGCCGGACGGCCAACAGCGCATGGCATAAGGAAGACCTGCTTGAAATCCATCCCCATGATGCCGAACAGCGGGGCATTCGTGAAGGGGACTGGATCCGTCTGGCATCGCGGTCGGGTGAAACGTCGCTTCGCGCGACGATCACGGACCGTGTTGCCCCCGGTGTGGTTTATACGACCTTCCACCATCCGGGCACACAGGCCAACGTGATCACCACCGATTATACCGACTGGGCAACCAACTGCCCGGAATACAAGGTTACCGCCGTTCAGGTTACGCCCAGCAACGGGCCGACCGAATGGCAGGTGGAATATGACAAGCAGGCCGAACAGGCGCGCCGGATACTTCCGCGTGTTAATGCGGCCGAATAGGTGCGAAACATTGCCCGGCTTCATGATAGGATATCATCATGAAACCGGGCGTTTTCGTCCGTAAATCAAGAATTCTGGCGGGAGTTTAAACGCCAATGGCACCTGACAAACTCGTCTATATGGCCAATCAGATCGCGACTTTTTTCAAATCCAAACCCCATGCCGAAGGCGTGGCTGGTGTGGCAGGGCATATCAGCGATTTCTGGGAACCACGGATGCGCAAGCAGCTTTTTGACATGATTGAAAGCGGTCATGAGGGCTTTCACCCGCTGGTGATCGAAGCCGCACCATCGATCCGCAAGGTCAAACAACCAGCGTGACAGCAGAAATGACATCAGCAAACCGCATCATTGATGGTCGTGACCATGACCCGGCGCGTGCCGTTGTGCGCGGTGATGATAGTGATGATGCGCCGATTATTCTTCAGCCGGAAATTCCGGCTGCCCTGACATTCAACGGTAAATCCCATGCCGTGATGATGGTATCACCCCACGATCTTGAAGATTTCATGATCGGTTTTGCCTTGTCCGAAGGCATAGCTGACCATGTCGGCCAGATCAATCTGCGTGATGTACGCAAAACCCTGCAGGGATATGTGATTGAGGCCGATCTGGATGAAGACATCCTTGACCGGCTTGAAGTCCGTCAACGCACCCTTGAAGGGCGTTCAGGATGCGGGCTTTGCGGGGTGCAATCGCTTGATGCGGTTGCGATGGACAAGATCGGCACCGTCGTGCCGGGCAATATGCCGCAGGATGTTGTTTTGCGCGCGATTGACTCCCTTCCCGATCAACAGACACGCAACCGTGAAGGCGGTGGGCTTTTGCATGCCAGTGCCTTTGTTGATGCGACCGGCACCATCCGTATCGTTCGCGAGGATATCGGACGGCATAATGCGCTGGACAAGGTTTTGGGGGCAGTGGCCCGTGAGGGCCTTGATAAAACGGGTGGGTTTATCCTGATGACCAGCCGCTGTTCCTATGAAATCGTCACCAAAACCGTGCAATGCGGGGTGGGCGGGCTTGTGACCCTTTCGGGGCCAACATTGACCGCGGTCAATCTGGCGCGGCAGGCGGGATTGACGATGATTTGCCGCGAACGGCGGGGGTTGTTCCGGCGTTTTGCCTGAACCCGATCGGTGCGTCGGACCAGTTAGGCGGGATCAGGCCGAGGCGCGGGGGATGATCTGGAAGCCGACATCAATGCTTCTGCTGGGTAATTCCTGATTGCCGATCCGGGCGACAAGGGCGTTGGCGGCCTGTGCGCCCAGATGTTTGCGATCAATATCAACCGTGGTCAGAGCCGGAAGGGTGAAGGCCGAAAAATCCTGATTGCCAAAGCCCATTACGGCAATATCGCCGGGGACGGATATGCCGCGTGACTGTGCTTCGATCAGAACCCCATGCGCCAGAAGATCCGAACTGCACATCACCAGACCATTGCAAAAACCACCGTCAATTGCACGTGCCAGTCCGTTGCGGCCACGTTCGATGGTTGCACCGCTTTCAAAACAGACAGCACCCGGTGTTGTGCCGGTCAGTTTGCCGAAACGGGTGCAGAATGCGTCCTTGCGGCGAAGGGCGCGTTCATCGCCCGCCGATACAGCGATGCCATTGCGATATCCGCGTTCAAACGCGAATTGCGCCATCTCTTCGCCAGCCCGGATATGGGAAAAGCCGATACAGACATCAATCGGGGATTCCGTTGTATCCCACACTTCGACGACCGGGATGCCAGCCCCCAGCAACATCCGTTTGCAGCCCGCTGAATGGTGGATGCCGGTCAGAAGAATACCATCGGGGCGGCGGCTGAGCATCGTTGTTAGAACAGCCTGTTCTTCTTCCTGTGAAAAGCCGGTTTCGGCCATAAGAACGTGGTAGCCCGACCCGCGAATGACATCGATGAAATTCTGCATCAGGTCGGAATAGATGACATTGGTAATCGATGGCACAAGGGCCGCGATCAACTGACTGCGTTTCGATGCCAGGGCACCGGCCACCATGTTGGGAACATAGCCGGTCAGCTCAATCGCATCCTGAATGCGTTTAAGCGTGTTTGCCGAGACCTTTTTGGGATCATTCAGGGCACGTGAAACCGTCACCTGCGAAACACCGGCCAGCCGTCCCACAGTTTCCATGGTGACCGTGCCGGATTTCAGATCGCCATTTTTCAGGACGTCATTATGTTTCGGTACATTAAGCAAATCGGTTTCTCGTGACAGGTCAATCCGTTACGGATCATTCCGGATATCGGATCGGGTGAGCCCCGAATTCAAACATTACATAAGGCATTCATCGGGGGCAAGCCAGCCGTCCGTCACCACAGGCGACAGACGGCTGTGCTGGTGGTTAGCGCATTTTTTTGGTTTTGCGCGATACCATGATCGAAAAGCCGATCGACAGGGCGATCAATACCCAAAGCAGAACCGCGATCCAGCTTTTGGTAAAGAAGATCGACAATGTGCCAAAAGACTCAAGGCTTTTGACGAAATAGATTTCTGCCGACGGGCCAAGAATGAAGCCGATGATAAAGGGTGCGATTTCAAGGCCGATCTTGTGTGCCAGATAACCAAACAGCCCAAAGATCAGTAGCGTCCAGACATCGAACATCACCCCGTAATTGATCGTATAGGCACCCACCACGCACATCATCAGGATGATCGGAAACAGGATGTTTTTCGGAACCGATACCACCTTGGCGATATGGCGGATGGCAAAGATCATTACGAGGAACATGACAAGGTTTGCCACCAGCATGGCGATGATCATTGCATCCCACGTCACCGGATTGTTGCCGATAAACAGCGGGCCGACCTGAATGCCCTGCAGGGTGAAGGCCCCGATCAGGATGGCGGTGGTTGAATCGCCCGGAATACCAAGTGACAGTAACGGCACCAGTGCCCCGCCGGTCAGGCCGTTATTGGCGCTTTCCGATGCAATCACACCGGCCGGTTCACCCTTGCCAAAACGTTCGGGATGGCGTGAAAAGTTCTTTTCCTGACTGTATGCCAGGATCGAAGCCGCACTGCCGCCGACACCGGGCAGAATGCCGACAAACGTACCAATCCCCGAAGACCGGATCAGATTGACGATTTGACCCTTGAAAACCGACAATCTGAACGGTTTGCCCTTGGCGATTTTTACACCCGAAAGTCCCTGTCCTTCGGGCATGCCGTTTTCGGCTTCGATCAGGATTGTTGCCAGACCGAACAGGCCTATCAGAACCGGCAAAAGTGAAAAGCCGCTTTCAAGGTAATATTCAAGAAATTCCGGGACGAGACGCAATTCGCCGTTACCGCCACGCGAAATGTCATAGGCACCGATCAGGCTGATGAAGATGCCCAGAACGCCGCTGAAGATGCCGACCAGAAGGCTGCTGCTGAGTGCGGCCATGACGGTAAGGGCGAAGAAGATGATCAGGAATTTTTCGATATAGGAAAACTTGATCGCGAAATCGGCCAGTGCCGGCGCAAACAGATAAAGTGCGGCGAGGCTGATCAGGCCGCCAATGACCGACGAGATGATGCCGATCTTGAGCGCATTTTCACCTTCACCGGCCATCGTCATCGGATAACCGTCAAGCGTAGTCGTGATCGATGAAGGTGTACCAGGGATATTGAGCAGGATCGCCGGGACAAGCCCGCCGGAAATTCCCCCGACATAAAGGCCAAGCAAAAGTGCCAGGCCGTTTTCAAGCCCCAGTGAATAGGTCAGCGGCAAACAGACTGCAACCGCCATGGTCGCTGTCATGCCGGGGATCGCGCCAAAGATGATGCCGATCACCGTGCCAACGGCAACAAGCGTAAAGAACAGCGGTGTCAGGATGGAAAGAAGATCCATGATAAATCTCTTGGGTCAATCCGCGCCTTGGTTCAGGACCTATGGCAGCGAGATATTGAAAAGTTCGGACAGGATGTACCAGACAAGGCTCGGCGCGATGATCGCATTCAGTCCCGCGATAAAAAGCTGTTTGCGTCCGCGTTCATGTAGATACAGCATGCTCATGCCAAACAGATACGGGATCGAGCACAGGTAAAATCCAAGGCCGGTGTTGGGAAACAGATCACCAACCGCAGGCATCGCCAGAAAATAGACGACGGTTCCGGCAATCGTTCCGAAAAACCGCATATGGTCTATGCCAACCGGCCACCAAGGGCCATTGCCAACCGCGGCCAGCATGGTCTTGCCGCGCGTCACAAGGATGGCAACAAAAAGGATGCCTAGGATGACGGCAATGATCGTCGGGAAAACGGTGTGTGATGTATCGAAATTGATCGACACACCAAGCAGGGAGTCTTGGGACATGGGACGCCTCCTTATTTCGCCTGTCTTTCCATCCATGTTGGGACAGCTGCGGCAAAATGCGAAATTCCGATCGGGTTCGGTGTTTCTGGCCGGGCAGGGCAGGCGAAACCGGCCCGAAACAATGTCCGGGCCGGATGATGGTCTTAGTTCGTGGCGATTGCGTCGATGATGTGACGGTAATCCTCACGCTTTGCCTTCAGATATTCCGTGGCTTCTGCCGACGGCTTGAAGTTCGGGATAAAGAAGGATGCCTTTTGGGTTTCCTGAATCTCGCCCGCAGCAAAGATTTCGGTCAGTGCCTTGTCGATCGTGGCAATCTGTTCCGGATCCATGTCCTTGTTGAACAGCAGGAAGAATTCCTTGTCGAAGGTGAAATCCTTTTCGCCATCCATGGTGACGCTGACATTCGGGGTGGTGAATGCAAGAAGTTCGTCACGCGTGGTGTCGCCCATGCCTTCCGGGTTTGCCTGTGCGATGGTTTCCTCGCGGGCGGTCAGCCAGATGAAGCGCATTGCTTTCTGGTCGTCTTCCGGAAGCTGGGTGAACTGTTCGTTGGCCTGGACCGAGCCATTGATCACGTCAGCCTGACCATCAAACAGCAGCTGGTTTTTATCGGCCTGGGATCCGGTATTGACCGGAACGATGTTTTCCTCAGCACCCGGATGCTGGATTTTCACGGCGTTCTTAAGTGCCGAGAAACCGATTTCCGAAACGCCACCGGCCTGAATGGCAACGCGGACACGCTGTCCGGCGGCGGCAGCGGCAATCACGTCTTCCATGGATTGCAGTGGCGAATTTTTAGCAACGAGATACGCATTGCCCGGGTTGATTGCGACGGTCGGGCCGACCTTGAAGTTTTCAAAGATGTCGTCGTAACCGCGAACGCCATACAGATGCGCAAGATAGGATTGATCATGGAAAATCATGATCGTGGTGCCGCGACTGTCACGTTCCAGCGCCTTGAAAGCTTCGCTGGCGCCGACCGCGTCAACCTTGACATTGATATCGAGTTTTTTGGAGAGCGCTTCGGCGATGATCGCGCTGTTCTGATAGGTGTCGCCACCGGTCGATTTGGAACCGATTACCATGCGGACATTGCCTGGCAGTTCCGATGCGCTGGCGAGAATCGGTGTTGCAACCATGGCAGCCAAACCGGCTGCGGTTGCTAGGGTTTTGAAAAGTCCGGTCATTGTTTCCTCCCGAATGACACGTTCCTGATCGTGGGCTCCTTACCCGTAACAGCCCGGTCGGGGTGGTTCCCGAGGGCAGCACTTTGCTTGTTCTTGTTATTGTCACCTGTAAATTTTCAGGCGATATGAAAGCGCATACATAATTTCATACAAGTCGATTTAACCTCTGTCAATCCCGGAATCTTTGGTCTTTTTCTCTAAGCTTCATCTGGCAAAATACCTGTAAGATAACTTGACAACGGTTTTGTGTATGCGCATACATTGAATCATAAAGGAAATCGCATTGTCCTGTCGGTTCTGCATGTGCATAGTCAACCGACAGGGTGGATACACGGGAGGAACGCCATGTCCGAAAAACAAAAAAAATCTGCCGAAGATCTCAGAAGCGCGCGCTGGTTTGCACCCGACGACTTGCGTTCGTTCGGGCATCGTTCGCGCCTGATGCAGATGGGCCTTGATCCGGAAGACTGGACCGGTCGTCCGGTCATCGGAATTCTGAATACCTGGTCGGAATTGAACCCGTGCCACGCGCATTTCCGCGAACGTTCCGGTGACGTCAAAAAGGGCGTGCATCAGGCGGGTGGTTTCCCGGTCGAACTTCCGGCGATTTCGGTTGATGAATCTTTCACCAAGCCGACCTCAATGCTGTATCGCAACCTGCTGGCGATGGAGACGGAAGAGCTGATCCGTTCGCATCCGCTCGATGGTGTGGTTTTGATGGGCGGTTGCGACAAAACTACGCCGGGTCTTGTCATGGGCGCGATTTCGGCCGGTGTGCCGATGATCTATCTTCCGGCTGGCCCGATGTTGCGCGGAAATTATGCCGGTAAAATCCTTGGTTCCGGGTCGGATGCGTGGAAATACTGGGATGAACGCCGTGCGGGTAACATCAGTGACGAGGAATGGGTGGGGGTCGAAGGCGGCATCGCACGTTCTTATGGTCATTGCATGACCATGGGCACGGCATCGACCATGACCGCGATTGCCGAAGCCATGGGGCTTTGCCTTCCTGGCGCGTCGTCGATCCCGGCACCGGATGCCGGTCATATCCGCATGTCGACCCAGTGTGGTCGTCGCATCGTTGATATGGTCTGGGAAAATCTGACGCCTGAAAAAATCGTCACCCCGGCGTCGGTAAGAAACTCTGCCGTTGTTGCGATGGCGACCGGTTGTTCGACCAATGCGGTGGTGCATCTTCTGGCGATGGCGCGCCGGGCCAGCATCAAGCTTGATCTTGATGATCTTGACGCACTTGGCCGTACCACGCCGTTGATTGCCAATATCCGCCCGTCGGGCAAGGGTGATTACCTGATGGAAGATTTCTTCTATGCCGGTGGTCTGCGCGCCCTGATGGCGGAACTTGGCGACAAGCTTGATACAAGCGTTACGACCGTTACCGGCAAGACGCTTGGCGAAACCCTTGGGGGGGCGACGGTTTATAACGACGATGTCATTCGTCCGTTGTCCAACCCGGTCTATCACGAAGGATCACTCGCGGTTCTGCGTGGCAATCTGTGCCCGGACGGGGCGGTGATCAAACCGGCCGCCTGTGATGAACGGTTCCGCAATCATCAGGGGCCTGCACTTGTATTTGACAGCTATCCGGAAATGAAAAAGGCGGTTGATGACGAAAATCTTGATATCACGCCCGATCATGTTCTGGTTCTGCGCAATGCCGGGCCGCTTGGCGGGCCGGGATTCCCGGAATGGGGGATGCTGCCGATCCCGAAAGCGCTGATCAAGCAGGGGCATCGTGACATGTTGCGCATTTCGGATGCGCGTATGTCGGGCACGTCTTATGGGGCGTGTGTGCTTCATGTTGCACCGGAAAGCTATATCGGCGGCCCGCTCGCCCTTTTGAAAACCGGCGATATCGTGAAGCTTGATCTTGATAACCGTCGTCTGGACATGCTGGTGGATGAAGATGAACTCGAACGGCGTCGCGCGGCTTGGAAAAAGCCCGAGGATCGCTATCAGCGCGGTTATGGCTGGATGTTTGGCAAGCATGTCACCCAGGCCAATGAAGGCTGTGATTTCGACTTCCTGTCGCCCGACTTCGGCAAAACCGCCGGTGAGCCGGATATCTTCTGATCCGCCGGTTGGTTGATCCGGCAATGATCGATGACAAACTGGTGGCGCACCCATCGCGCCACCACCAACAGAATTCAGGGACTTTGACCAATGGCACTTTCCAAAGCCGATTTGCGTGGCGTGCTGTCCGGGATTTCCGGCATTCTTGTTACGCCTTATGATGAAAACGGCGATGTCGCGCCGAAAAAACTCTCCCCGATCATTGATCGTGCGCTGGCCGCGGGTGTCCATTTTCCGGTGGTAAACGGCAATACCGGCGAATTTTATGCGCTGACCACGGACGAGGCCATCACCATGGCCAGATCGGTTGCCGAAATGCTTGATGGTCGCGCGCCGATGCTGGCAGGTGTCGGGCGTGGCATTCGCGATGCGGTTGCATTGGCAAAGGCATCGGCGGACGCCGGTGCTGAGGCGCTTATGATCCATCAGCCCCCAGATCCCTTTGTCGCGCCGCGTGGTGTTGTCGACTATCTTAAACGCATTGCCGATGCGTCGGATGGTTTGCCGATGATGCTGTATCTTCGCAACGATACGATTGGCACCAAGGCGATTGCCGATCTATGTGCTGTTGAAGGTGTTGCCGGTGTCAAATGGGCGACGCCAAATCCGATGAAGCTGGCCGAGGCGATTTCAGCCTGCGATCCCGATATCGTATGGGTTGGTGGTTTGGCCGAGGTTTGGGCGCCAACTTTCTACGCGGTGGGCGCACGCGGCTTTACGTCGGGTCTGATCAATGTGTGGCCGGAACGTTCGATGGCGATCCATGCGGCCCTTGAAGGCGGCGATTACGAAACCGCCCGCAAACTGATTTCGGAAATGCGGGCATTTGAAGATGTCCGGGCCGAGGAAATGAATGGTACCAATGTGACCGGAGTTAAATCCGCGTTGCAGCTTCTGGGCAATGATTGCGGTCCGACCCGTCCGCCATCAGCCTGGCCACTGACGCCTGCGCAGCATGACAAGCTTGTCGGTTTCATGCGCGAAAACAAACTTGTGAAATAAGCGCCGGGATATCCCAGCGCAAAGGAGGCACCAATGTCCTATAACCTGACAGGAAAACATCTGATTGCCGGCCAGTGGGTTGCGGGCGAGCAGACCTTCCAGTCCGAGCCGGCCCATGGTCCGGCCAATACTTTCCCGGTCGGCACCCCGGCCATGGTCGATCAGGCTGCCAGGGCCGCCGAAGAAGCATTCTGGTCCTATGGCTATTCCACCCGTGAAGAGCGCGCCAGGTTCCTGAATAAAATTGCCGACGAGATTGATGCCCGTGGTGCGGAAATCACCGAAATCGGTACCCAGGAAACCGGGCTTCCCGAAGCGCGCCTGAATGGAGAACGTGGTCGTACCGTCGGCCAGCTTCGCCTGTTTGCCAGCCATATCCTTGCCGGTGATTATCTCGATCGCCGTCATGACGAAGCGCTTCCGGATCGCGCCCCCTTGCCGCGCCCGGATCTGCGTCTGATGCAGCGTCCGATTGGCCCGGTGGCGGTGTTTGGTGCATCGAACTTCCCGCTGGCCTTCTCGGTCGCCGGTGGAGATACCGCGGCCGCCCTTGCAGCCGGTTGCCCGGTTGTCGTCAAGGGTCATTCGGCCCATCCGGGAACCGGCGAGATTGTCGCACAGGCGATTGATGTTGCGGTCAAGGCATGTGGCATTCATCCCGGCGTGTTCAGCCTGATCCAGGGTGGCAAGCGCGATGTTGGTCAAAGCCTTGTGCAGCATCCGCTGATCAAGGCGGTCGGCTTTACCGGGTCGTTGGGCGGTGGCCGTGCGTTGTTCGATCTGTGCGCGCAGCGTCCGGAGCCGATCCCGTTCTTTGGCGAGCTGGGCTCGGTCAACCCGATGTTCCTGCTGCCGAAGGCCATGAGCGCGCGTAATGAAGAACTCGCCAAGGGCTGGGTCGGGTCGCTGACCATGGGGGCAGGGCAGTTCTGCACCAATCCGGGGATTGCGGTTGTCCTTGATGGTCCGGATGCCGATGCGTTTGTCGCAACCGCCAAGGCGGGCCTTGGGGATGTATCGGCGCAAACCATGCTGACTGATGGCATGGCTGATGCGTATCGCAGTGGGGCGAAACGCATTGCCGCGACATCGGGTGTGAAGGAAGTCCTGACCACGTCATGTGATCTTCGCAATGCGACGCCGTATCTGTTTGAGACCACCGGTGAAAACTGGCTGGCCAATCATGTGCTGGGCGAGGAAGTGTTTGGGCCGCTTGGGCTTGTTGTCCGGGTGAAGGACATTGCCGAAATGCAGGCAATTGCCAAGGCGCTTGAAGGTCAGCTGACCTGCACGATCCATATGGATGGCGGGGATGCGGCAGATGCGCGTTCGCTGCTGCCGATCCTGGAGCGCAAGGCGGGGCGTATTCTGGCCAATGGTTTCCCGACCGGGGTTGAGGTTTGCGACACCATGGTGCATGGCGGGCCATACCCGGCATCGACGAATTTCGGGGCGACGTCGGTTGGTACGATGTCGATCCGTCGCTTCCTGCGTCCGGTCTGCTATCAGAACATCCCCACCGATGTCCTGCCGGCTGATCTGGCCTGATCGCATTTTATTGATTTGCCGGGGTGATCGCACCCCGGCGCACCTACGGAGTTCATATAATGAGCGATTATGTCCTTGGCGACGCAACACGTGAGAAGCTTAAGAAAGTCAGCACGGCCTCGCTTTGCACGGCCCTTTTCAAACGTGGCCTGCGCAATCAGTTTATTCAGGATGTCGGCCCGGTTGCGCCAAAAGGTGAAAACATGGTCGGGCAGGCCTATACCCTGCGTTATATCCCGGCCCGCGAAGACCGCAACCCGATCGAGGTTTTCCGCGATCCAAACCATCCGCAACGTATTGCGGTTGAACAATGCCCGGCCGGTCATGTTCTGGTGATGGATAGCCGCAAGGACGCGCGTGCTGCGTCTGCCGGATCGATCCTTGTGACCCGTCTGATGAAGCGCGGCGTTGTCGGTATCGTCACCGATGGTGGTTTCCGTGATGCCGAGGGCATTGGCAAACTTGATATCCATGCCTATCACAACCGTCCGTCGGCTCCGACCAACCTGACCCTGCATGAAGCTTATGATCTGAACGTGCCAATCGGGTGTGGCGATGCGCCTGTTTTCCCGGGGGATGTTCTGGTCGGCGACAAGGATGGTGTCGTCGTCATTCCGGCCCATCTTGCCGACGAACTGGCCGAAGAATGCGCAGGCATGGAAAGCTTCGAAGACTTCGTTCTGGAAGAAGTCCTGGCGGGCAAGCCGATCATTGGTCTGTATCCGGCGACCAAGGACGAAACCAAAGCCAATTACGAAGCATGGCGCAAAAAAACGGGTCGCTGATCCCGTTATGCTTTGCTGAATATCGTGTAAAGCCGCCCGTTTCGGGCGGCTTTTTGCATTTCGGTTTCAGGTGATCGATCCGGTCAGTTTGCCGGTGGATTGGCAAACATGCTTTCGTCATGGCGCAAAAGGCTTTGGCCGATTGCGCCCTGCAACGCCAGATCCTTATCCCAGGGCAGGTGGATGATCTTTGGTCCGTTGCGAAGCTCGGGTACCTGTGCCTCGCGAAGGCCGCGTTCGATTTCGGGTTCCATCAAATCATAGGCGCGTGCACCGGAACCGGTAATCAGGATGCGTTCAGGTCCCAGAAGGGCGATCAGATTGGCAATGCCATATCCCAGTACCTTTCCGGCGTGGCGGAACAGATCGGCAAGGTCGTCGTGGCCGTCACGTGCCCGTCTGACCAGATCCATCATCTGTTTTTCACTGGGATGCAGACTGTTGGGATCGGGCAGGTCAATAAGGCCGCTGGCATCACGCAAAATGGCGTAATCCCCGATATAGGCTTCAATACAGCCGCGTCGCCCGCAATTGCAAAGCGGCCCGTCGGGCTGGTATTTCATATGGCCAAATTCGGCGGCCGCGCCAAAATGCCCGTTATAGACCGTCCCGTTCAGGACAAGCCCCATACCGACACCATAGCCCAGCATGATCACGGCAAAATCGCCATTGCCGCCAAGATCGTTATTCTGGGTGATGGCGGTTGCAATACAGTTGGCATCGTTTGACATCTGAACAATGCCGCCAAAGCGTTCGCGTAACGGTTTGGTAATCGCGATGTGACGATTGCGAAGGGCTGGTGACCAGATAATTTCGCCGCTGTTGCTGTCGGCGACACCCTGTATGGCGATGCCGATCCCGATGGGCGGGTTTGGAGCGATATCGCGGTTATTGGTAATGAAATGATCAATCAGATCGCAAAGTGTCGTCACCAGCGATGTTTCATCAAGATCGCGGGTATTGATGCTGTGCTGGATGCTGCGTTCAATCTCGCCCTTGAAATTGCCCAGCGCGATTTCAACAAGATTGATGGTCAGTTTGACACCAATCACACTGGCCGCAGAGGGAACAAGATCAAGCAGAACCTTGGGGCGGCCGCGTGTAGCACTTTGGCCGCCATTGCCATTCGTGCCGTTTGGTGTGCCCTGGGTTTCCTTGACCAGCCCCTGTGCAATCAGATCGGCGGTCAGCGAGGTAACTGTTGCCGGGCTTAATCCGGTGGCATTACCAATATCGATCCGTGCGGCCGGGCCATGGATACGCAGAAAACGCAGAATGGCAATCTGGGACGGTTGGCGCGGAGTATCGTGATCGGTTCGACGGCTCATGGGCGGGGCCTGTTATTCTGCAAGGCGGGACCGGAACCGGGAGAAAACCCGGCTCCGGATAAGGGCATGTTTTTTACCGCTTTGGCAAGCTGGTGATGCACCGGGTTAAAGCAATCCGCGCGCGGCCAGATTGGTCATCAACGCCGTGATGCCAAAGGTCCAGGGCGCAATTGCGTCTGACCGGTCGACCTGATTGCAAAGTGTGCCAAGGCAAGGGGTCGAAATGGTGACAAGGTCGCCCATTTCATGGGTAAAGCCCTTGCCTTTGCCGCCACGATCATCGGTGGGCGCAAACATCGTGCCCAGAAACAGCATGAAGCCATCCGGATATTGATGATGTTTGCCGCATGCCTGTGCGGCGAGGCTTTCGGGTGAGCGACTGATCTGGCTCATGGAGGAGCCAGCATCAAGGTGATAGCCATCCTGTCCGTCGACCGCCATTTTAAGATCGGCCTGCTTGACGGTTTCAAGCGTGAAATTACCATCAAAAATGCGGATGAACGGTCCGATGGCGCAGGAGCCGTTATTGTCCTTTGCCTTGCCCAGAAGCAATGCTGAGCGGCCTTCGACGTCGCGCAGGTTGACATCGTTGCCAAGGGTCGCACCGACGATTTTGCCCTTTGAGCTGACGGCGAGAACAACTTCGGGTTCCGGGTTGTTCCAGTTTGAAATCGGATGCAGGCCAACATGCGCGCCATGACCCACGGCCGACATCGGCGGGGATTTGGTGAAGATTTCCGCATCCGGGCCAATGCCGACTTCAAGATATTGCGACCATGCGCCTTTGCCGATCAGGACTTCCTTGATGTCCGCGGCTTTTTTCGATCCCGGTTCGATCTGTGACAGGTCATCGCCGATGATGCCGGTGATTTCGGTGCGGATCAGGTCGGCCTTGCTGGCGTCGCCGCGCGCCTGTTCTTCGATCACACGTTCCAGAAGGCTTGCGACAAAGGTGACACCGCTGGCCTTGATCGCCTGAAGGTCATTGGGGCTGAGCAGATGCAAGGTTTGCGATCCTGCACCGGGCCTGGATGCGGCAACAATGTCATCCAGGGTGCCGACCAGCGGGAAACCCGACGGGTTACGAAGCTGGGACACCAAGTCCTCGCGTTCGAGAAGCTGGCTGATCGTCGGGGCCAGTTTGCTGATATCGCGAAGGTTTCCCTGATCGACAACGACCGGGGTCGGGCCGGAAACGCGTGGATCCCAGACGCGACCAACCAAGATGGCATTGCCATGATCGTCGGGCAGAATATCGCGGGCGGTATTCGGAAAGTCGATAGTCATTCGGGAGCCTCTTTGTTCGGGGCGTTGGTGGCACCCGGCCCGGCCAGATGCATAAGATGTTCGGGCATTTTACCCAGAATGATCATGCCCAGAACATCGTCATGGGTGACATCCTTGGTCGGGACGGTGCCAACCAGCTTGCCGTTCTTCATAACATGCAAACGATCAGACAAATCAAACACATCATGAAGATCGTGACTGATCAACAAAATACCGAGCCCGTCACGTTTAAGCTGGGCAATCAGTTCGCCGACCATGCGGGTTTCATGAACGCCAAGTGCTGCGCAGGGTTCATCCATGATCAGGACGCGGGCTTCGAACAAAAGCGCGCGCGCAATCGCGACCGATTGGCGTTGCCCGCCCGAAAGGGCCGAAACCGGTGATGTGAATTTATGGAAATTCGGGTTCAGGCGATGCAGGACTTCGCGGGCCTTGTGTTCCATTGCCGCGTCATCCAGAAAGCCGAGCCTGTCGACGATTTCACGACCCAGAAACAGGTTCTGTGCGGCGTCGAGATTGTCGGCAAGGGCCAGGTTCTGATAGATGGTTTCGATATTGTTGTCACGGGCATCGCGCGCATTTTCAATCTTGGCTTCACGACCATCGACGATGATCTGGCCTGTATCGGCTTTATATGCGCCCGAAAGCACCTTGATCAGGGTTGATTTGCCTGCACCATTATGACCCAGAACACCGACGACCTCGCCGGGATAAAGATCGATGGAAACCCCGTCGACCGCCTTGACCCCGCCAAAGCTGATATGAATGTCGCGCATTTCGACCAGCGGGTTTTGACCGGTTTTGATATCGTTCATATCCCCATACTCCTAGCTGGTCGGGTCGCTATAGCGACGGTGGAAATATTTGTCGCTGAACACGGCAAGGACAAGCACAAGGCCGATGACGATGCTTTGCAGCGATGTATCAACACCCAGAAGCGCCATACCGCTTTGCAGGCTTTGCATCACTAGGGCGCCAATCAGCGCACCGTAAATGGTGCCAACACCGCCCGCCAGCGACGTGCCGCCAATCACAACTGCAGCAATCACGCGCAATTCGTCAAGCGTGCCAAGATCGTTGCCCGCCGATTGCAGGCGCGCCGATGAAATTGCCGCACTGATCGCGCACAGGACACCCATCAGGGCAAAGACCGCAACCGTCATGCGTTTGACATTGATCCCGGCCAGTTCGGCTGCCTGCGGGTTGCCGCCCATGGCAAAGACATAGCGCCCGAACCGGGTGCGTTTGGCAACGATGGTCAGAACGATGGCGACCAGTGCCACAATCAGAAGCGGGATCGGAATGCCGTGCGAAATCACAAGGTTTTCCGCCGTTACCGGAATGCCGCGATCCTCAAGAATGCGTTCGGCGGCGCGTTCGGGCAGGTGATAGGCATTTAGCGTGATGATCGCCACCAGAACCAGCCCGGCCTTGATCAGTGTATTGGTATATTCCGCCCAGATCGGTTTGACCGGGAACTGGAAGGAAAGCCTGCGGCGGCGTTCCATGATCGCGGCATAGATGATCGCGACAATCGCAATCGCGGCCACGATCCAGCTCCATGTGGCGCCAATCGTGCCTTCGATCCCGCCGCCAAGCAGCATGAAATTATGATCGAGCGGAGCAACGGTACGCCCCTGTGTCACCCACCAAGCCGCCCCGCGCCAGACCAGGAGCCCGCCCAGGGTTACGATAAAGGCCGGAACGCCAAGATAACCAACGGCAAGCCCCTGAACGCCACCAATTGCAGCCCCGACGACCAAGCCGACAAGCAGGGTGATGATCCAGGTCACCGGATGATTGTATTCAAGAAATTGCGGCAGGAAGTCGGTTTGCACCACACCCATGATCATCGCCAGAACCCCCAGCATCGCACCGACCGAAAGATCGATATGGCGGGTGACGATAATCAGGACCATCCCGCAGGCCATCACGGCAACAGAGGCGGTCTGGACCGACAGGTTAAAGATGTTTCGCGGGGTGATGAAGCGGCCACCGGAGGCAATATCAAAGCCGATCCAGATAACCAGAAGCACAACGGCGAGCCCCACAAGGCGGCGGTCGACTTCCATCTTGGCAAGTAGTCTTGTCATGTAAAATGCTCGTCAGGCAGCGGGGCCGGTCGAAAGGGTGCGGCCGGCCCCGGGGTTTAACAAGGTCGGAGGGAGGAAACCTGCCTAGTTACAGGCAGCGACCTTGCCGCTTTCAACCCCTTTGCAGACGACGTCTTTCGATACCCAGCCTGCATCAATCACAAGATCAAGCTTGTTCTGGGTTATCGCCACCGGATCAAGGAAGTAGGATTTCATGGTGACGCCGTTCGGGCTGTTCCAGTCCTGGGTGCCTTCGACATCACCAAGTTTTGCACCTTTTGCCAGCTCAACCGCGATTTCGGCTGCGCGCTGTCCCAGAAGGCGGGCATCTTTCCAGACCGAAACCGTCTGAGTGCCAAGAGCAACACGGTTAAGTGCGGCGTGATCCCCATCCTGACCGGAAACCGGGATGCCCTGCATGCCCTGTGCGGAAAGGGCGGCAACAACACCGCCAGCAGTGCCATCGTTCGAGGCGACAACGGCATCGACCTTGTTGTCGGCAGCGGTTAGGAACTGTTCCATGTTGCGCTGGGCGATGGCTGGCTGCCAGCTATCGGTATAGGCTTCGCCGACGACTTTGATGTCGCCGCTATCGATAGCGGCCTGAAGGATTTCAAGCTGGCCTTCATGCAGGATATTGGCGTTCGGGTCGGTCGGTGCGCCTTTGATGAAGACGTAATTGCCTTTCGGCTGTTCGGCAAACACGGCTTCGGCCTGAAGACGGCCGACTTCCTTGTTGTTGAACGTAATGTAATAGGCGTTCGGGTCTTCGATCAGGCGGTCGTAGCCAACCACCGGAATGCCTTCATTGATCGCCTGTGTGACTGCAGCACCAATGGATGAGGAATCCTGTGCCAGAACGATAAGGGCATCTGCGCCACGCGAAATCAGGCTTTCGATATCGGAAAGCTGTTTGGACGGCGAGCTTTGAGCATCGGCACTGATATATTGTGCGCCGGCTGCTTCAAGCGCCTTCACAATGGCGGCTTCGTCGGTTTTCCAGCGTTCTTCCTGGAAGTTCGACCAGGTGACACCAACGATCAGATCGTCGGCAAAGGCGTTGGCGGAAAACAGCACGGCACCGGCCAGTGCGACCGAGGAGAGGAGTTTTTTCATCTGTTTCTTCCCTGAATGATATGTGTCTTGCAGTGACATTTATTTTTGTTGTCGAAAAAATGTTGACGCCTTCGATCCGTCCTGTCAAATTTTTTTTAATGAACAAATTAAAAATCTCGCTTTTCAGGCTCAAATCCATCATTGAACCGCACGTTTGGTTGATTCTATGTGGGTTTGAGTTGGTGCAGCGCAGCATTTAATTTGATAGTGAAAAATAAAAGATGAAAACAAGTCAGGGAACGTCATGACAGCGAGTTATCACGACATAGACGGTAAATCGGTTCTTGTAACCGGTGGTGCGTCGGGCATTGGGGCGTCTATCGTCCGGGCTTTTTGTGTGCAGGGGGCGCGGGTCGGTTTTTTTGATATCGATGATGATGCTGCGGCAAAACTGTGTGCCGAAATCGAACGCGATCTGGATGTTCGTCCGTACTACATGTCACTTGATCTGCGCGATCAGGCCCGAATTCCCAAGGCAGTTACCGAAATGGCATCGAAAATTGGCGTGATTGATGTTCTGGTCAATAATGCCGCGCGTGATGATCGCCACAGCCCCGAAGAAACCGGGCCGGATGAATGGCGTGACAAGCTTGATGTCAATCTGTCACACCAGTTTTTCTGTTCGCGTGCCGTGGCAAAGGGCATGGCTGAGAAGGGCCGGGGCAGCATCATTAATTTCAGTTCGGTAAGTTATTTGATGGGGCTGCCCGATCTGGTCGGTTATGAAACGGCCAAAGCCGGTGTGGTTGGCATGACGCGCGCACTGGCGCGTGATTGGGGTGCGGATGGTATCCGGGTCAATACGGTCATTCCGGGCTGTATCATTACCCAGCGACAGCTTGACCTTTGGATCAGCCCGGAAGATGAAGAGCGCATTCAGTCCGAACAATGCATCAAGCGTCGACTTGTCGGGGATGATGTTGCACAGATGGTGCTTTTCCTCGCATCTGACGTGTCATCGGCATGTTCGTCACAAAGCTTTATCGTCGACGGCGGACTTGTCTGATAGTCTGCCCAAAACGAAGTAACGTTACGCCATAATCGCCAGTATTCCGCAGCCCCGATATCCCGCAGTCAGAGACGATCATGCCCCACCAATCCCGATCCATCCCCAATGCCATCACCATTGATGAAAAAGCCAATCCCTATCGCGACTGTATTCAGGGGTTGGCCAATCAGCCGATTACGGTTGTCCGTCTTTTGCGTGATGCGGTGAATGAAAACCCGGTTGTTGCCAGTGACCGGAAATTTGCGGTGCCCGAAATCCGTGATGTGGTCGGGCGGTTAGTGGAAAACCGGCCACGCATTGCGATTATCGGCGGCGCACCGGATCATCCTGCGCATTTGCTGGATCGGCCACAGGCTTTGATGGCGGCCATTCGTATCTGGGAAATGGGCGGGGTGCCGTTCCTGTTTCATGTACCGGTAATCTGCGATGGCACAGCGCAAAACAATATCGGCCAAAGTTATTCGCTTGCGTCACGCAACCATACGGCGGCGGCCGTGAACATTACCTTTGAAGGCCACAGTTATCATGCGGCCTATGTGATTGCCGGGTGCGACAAATCACCCGCCGCCGTTGTGGCCGGTTTGGCGGCGGCCGATCAGGCGCGGAAATATCGCGGTGATCAGGCCCCGGTTTGGGCGGTATTTGCCCCGTCCCACGTGCTGAAGGGTGGGGAAATTCCCGACGGCACCCGTCGGTTGCTTGATAAAATTGCTGATGATGCGGATCGTGCCGGGCATGATGACCTCGGCGGCGATATTCGTGAAAACATGCGCTATATCCTGCAATGCACATCGGATGAAGCCTTTGCCGGGTTGCTGGACCGGGCGCGGTTATTGGGTATTATCGATGGCAAGATGGAACGACGGGTTCTCGACGAGCTTGCCGGTGCGACCTGTGATTCCAAGGGTGGTATTTGCGCCTTTAACGGTACGGGCAATTCATCGCGGACGATGCTGGCAGCCTTTGGCCTGACACCACCCGAACTGGAGTTGCTGACCGATGTGCCGCCCTATGCGGCGGTGGCGGCAGGGATTGATGCGCTGTTTGGGGTGTTTAACAAGCCCGAATATGCGATCAGCAATCTGTTGAAACGCAACTTTGCCAATTTCGTCCGCATTCACAATGCCACGGGGTCAAGCAGCAACATGCTGCTGCATTTGCCCTTCATGATGCGCTATGCCGGGTTTGATGTGACGATTGATGATTATCAGGATGTGCGTCTTAAAACGCCGGTGCCGGAAATCTTCGCCCATAGTCTGACCGAAAACCGCGACACCTTTGTTCTGGCGCAGCAAATGGCCGAAGGCAAAAACCGTGGCATGGAAAGCATCTATCGCATTCTGGCCGATCTTGGTGTGGCGATGGATTTGGATGCGCCGACCGTGCTAGGCAAAACATGGGGCGAACGGATTGCCGATCTTGAAAAACCCGTTGATCTGTCGCTGGGCGATAAATCGGTTATCCGGGCGGTTCCGGTGCGCAAGCGGTCCGGTGTTGATGTTCTGACCGGCAGTTTCTTTGAAAATTGTGCGGTCAAGACATCTGGTATGAGCGACCATCTAATCGAACATTTCGACAATCACGTTTTCATCGTGCGCTATTATGAAAACGAGCATGTCTGCAACGCCGATTTTGCGTCGCCCGATCTGGTGACGCGTTTGATTGAAACCGATGGTGTGGATGAAGAACTGATTGCTGCCGTGGTCCGGCGCAATGGCGGCAACCGGGTTGATATGGATGCGCCCAAGGACATGCTGGCACAGGGGCATTTGTCCTTTGCCTTTGTCATTGGCGGGCAGGGGCCGGAAGCCTATGGCATGCCGGAAATGTTTTCGCCGTCACAGAACCTGCGCCACCATCGCATTCTTGAAGCATCCAGTATGCTGATCACCGATGGCCGTTATTCCGGCGTGACCAAGGGGGCCTGTATTGGTCATATGGTCCCGGAAGCATTTTCTGGCGGTGGCATCGGTCATTTGCGCGATGGCGATGTGCTGCGTCTTGATCTGACGAAAAATACGCTTGATTGGCTTGATCGTGATGCGTTCCTTGCAGGCACCGAAACCGCCGGAAGCCCGAATGATCTGGCGGATCGTGCACCGTTATTTGCCGAACGGCAAAAACGCATGGTCGCCCGTCAATACGATATCGCGGCCAGTAACGTGATGGATCATGTATCGAACGCGGCACGCGGGATTGTGCCCGGTGTGGTGGACCGCCGTGCGGTCAATCCGTGGCGAAACTGATCTGAGGGACAGGGATTTCTGCCACGCCCTTGCGAAATCAGTATGATCCAATACCTCATCGGGGAAACAACCGGCGTCGCCGGAAAAATCGGATATCGACAAGGAGGACCATCATGACCAGCAAGCTGACCGTAACGACGCCAGACGGAAATTTCGATGCCTATGTCGCCATGCCTGCCAAGTTACCGGCACCGGTGGTGGTGGTTATTCAGGAAATTTTTGGCGTTAACGCCGTGATGCGGGGCATTGCCGATGATTATGCCAAGCAGGGATATATTGCTGTTTGTCCCGATCTGTTCTGGCGGATCGAGCCAGGGATCGAAATCACCGACAAGACCGAAGAAGAATGGAAACAGGCATTTGGCTATTATCAGGCATTTAATGTCGATAAGGGCGTCGAAGATATCGCCGCAACCATTCAGGCAGCGCGCAAGCTTGATGGCGCAAATGGCAAAGCCGGGGTTGTCGGCTTCTGCCTTGGCGGGCTTTTGACCTTCCTGTCGGCGACGCGCACCGATGGCGATGCGTTTGCGGTCTATTACGGCGGTGGGATGAACAATTATGTCGGCGAGGCCGGCAAGATCAAACAGCCGGTGATCATTCACCTTGCCGGGAATGATGAGTATATCCCTGCCGATGCGCAGGCGGTTATCAAGGACGCGCTTGATGATCATCCGTTGACAGAGCTGCATTTCTATCCAGGTCGTGATCATGCCTTTGCGCGCAAGGGAGGGGCGCATTACGACGAGAAGGATGCTGAAACCGCCAATTCCAGAACGGCCGAGTTTTTCAGCGCCAACCTTGCCTGACCTTATAAAAGATACCAGAAAGGGCCGCAAATATGCGGCCCTTTTGTTTTGGGGGGCGGATCGTTGCTGGACCGCATGTCAAATTATTTGTATGAGGAATGCAAATAGACCGATCATGGGAGGAAACAAAATGAAACTGCTGCGTTTCGGCGCTGTTGGTGCGGAAAAACCCGGATTACTGGATCAGGGCGGTGTAATCCGAGATTTGTCGGCGGTGATCGAGGATTTCAATCCAGATACCATTTCTGATGCCACCTTTGCCAAAATTGCCGCCCTTGATCGGGCAAGTCTTCCGGTCGTCTCAGGCAACCCGCGGATCGGTGCCTGTGTTGCCAAACCGGGAAAGTTTATCTGCATTGGTCTGAACTATTCCGATCACGCGGCCGAAGCAGGCATGCAGGTGCCGCCTGAGCCGATCATCTTTTTCAAGGCAACGTCGGCGGTTTGCGGCCCGAATGACGATGTGGAAATTCCACGCGGTTCGCAAAAATCCGACTGGGAAGTCGAACTGGGCATCGTGATCGGCAAGGAAGCCAAATATGTGACCGAGGCAGAGGCGCTTGATCATGTGGCAGGCTACTGTGTGGTCAATGATGTGTCTGAACGCGCGTTTCAGCTTGAACATGCCGGCCAGTGGGTAAAGGGCAAAAGCCACGATACGTTTGGCCCGATCGGCCCGTGGCTGGTGACACGTGACGAGATTGCCGATCCGCAGAACCTGCGCCTGTGGCTGGAACTGAACGGCGAACGCGTCCAGAATGGCAGCACCGCAACCATGGTTTACGGCGTTGCCCATCTGATCAGCTATCTGTCGAAATTCATGACCCTGCAGCCGGGCGACATCATCACAACGGGGACCCCGCCCGGTGTCGGTATGGGCATGACGCCGCAGCGTTTCCTGAAACCCGGCGATATCATGGAGCTTGGCGTCGAAGGGCTTGGAAGCCAGCGTCAGAAAACCGTTCAGGCCTGATGAGGCTTGTGAGCAAAATGAAAAGCCCCGCAGTGAATGTTGCGGGGCATTTTTATGAATCAGCCTGCGGCCATGGCATCAAGTTCCTGTCGGTGGGCATGAAGCTTGTGGAAAATGGCATAGCGCCTGTCGTGGGCGTCCTTTGCGCTTTGGTCCGGCGCGTGGATGGTTTCCTTGCTAGCCATCCGGCGCGACGCAAGTGCAAGACCGCCTTCGGGATCAAGGGCCGCTGCACCCAGCATCGCGGATCCCAGCAGGACCGGTTCGGCACAATCGGACATCACGACATTGCAGCCGGTGACGTCGGCATAAAGTTTGACCAGAACCGGGCTTGCAGTGTGTCCGCCGCTTAGATGGATATGTTTGATGTCATAACCGGTCGCGTTCAGGGCATCAATGATATGGCGTGTGCCATAGGCAATGGCGCAGGCGGTTGCCCAGTAAAGGTCAAGGAAGCTTTCCTCGCTTTGATCAAGGCTTAGGCCCGAAATGACGCCAAGGGCCTCTGAGTCGGCAAGTGGTGACCGGTTGCCATGAAAATCGGGCAGAACATGCAGGCGCGGCGCAAGATCGGGTGTCTCCATCATCCGGTGCAAAAGTTTTTCGCCGGCAAGCTTGTGAGCATCACGACCCATGGCATGCGAAAATGGATGCATGGCCACGATATGATCAAGCAGAGCACCGGTTGCCGATTGACCGCCCTCGTTAAGCCAAAGACCCGGCGCAATCGCCCCGAAATAGGGGCCCCATACGCCCTTGATGAAGCGCGGTTCGGATGACAGCGCCATATGGCAGGTTGAGGTTCCGGCAATCATGGCGAACCGTTCATCCAGATTGCCATCCAGATATTCGCCAAGAGTACCAAGGGCACCTGCATGGGCATCAATCAAGCCTGCACCCACGACGCAATCGGTGGTCAAACCAAGTTCGGTCGCACCTTGTTCGGAGAGATTGCCGATCAGATCGCCAACACCCAATGCCTTGCGGTCAATTCCGGCTTTGCCCGGGAAATCATCAAGACCGATCTGATCAAGAAATGCGCGATCCCACGAATCATCCTGATGGGCCAGATAGGTCCATTTGCAGGTTATCGTGCAGCAGGACCGCTCGTTGCTGCCGGTTGCGCGGAAGGACAGGAAATCGGCAAGGTCGTAAGCCGCACCCATTTTATCCCAGTTCTGACGGTGGTGGCGTTTTAACCACATAAGTTTGGGCAATTCCATTTCGGGTGACATGGTGCCGCCGATATATTCAAGAACCTTTGCGCCGGTTTTTGTGCATTCTTCGGCCTCGCGGACCGCGCGGTGGTCCATCCAGACAATAACATCCCAGTTATCGCCGCCGCCTGGGGTGACACCAAGCGGACGGTTATTGGCATCGCGGATCACGAGCGAACAGGTGGCGTCAAACCCGATGGCTGCGACCTGATTGGCTGCGATGTTTGATTTTGCCAGCGCATCGCGAACCGACTGGCAAACCGATTGCCAGATATTTTCCGAGTCCTGTTCGACAAAATCGGGCTTTGGTTTGTTCATGGCAATCGCATGGGCGGCACTGCCGAGCAGTTTTCCATCCTGGCTAAACACGCCAGCACGTGCGCTTCCGGTGCCAACATCCACACCGATAATGACTTTGTCTGTAAGGCTCATATGGTCTTCCTCCCGCGGGGCCGGCTGGCGGGAGCCCTGTATTTCATAGGCAAACCCGATCCCGGTTTTATGCATTCTTCGCGCGTGTTGGTCACCGCGATAAATTCGTGCTGTATGTAATTGAGCAAAAGTGCATCGATTGGTCAAATGTTCATTTTGATTGACGATGGCATTCGCGATTGTATAGGCTTTTGTGATCAAACCCAACGAAGCCAGGTTCAACATGGCCCCCGGAAATGTCCAAGATAACGCCCGTAACCCGGCGTCGGCTCCGATCATGACCGGCAAGGATGTCGTTCTTTTTGATTGTGATGGCGTTCTGGTCGACAGTGAACCTATTTCGCTCGCGACGCTTGTCGATGTGCTTGATCATTATGGTGCACCGCTTGATCTTGCCGAAGTTGCCGCCCGTTTTACCGGGCGATCAAGTGCGGCACCGATTGAACATATCCGTAGCGAAACCGGACGGGATATCACCGCAGAATTCAAACCGTTCTTTTATGAACGGCTGTTTGCCCGCTATGACGTCGAATTGCAGAAAACAGACGACATCGAGGATGTCTTGACTGCATTGCGCCGCCGAAATGTCGCGTTTTGCATTTCATCAAGCAGTTCGGTGCAGCGCCTTGAACGCACGATGGCGGTTACCGGCCTTGGTCACTGGTTTGGTACCGACATCTATAGTGCGGATTTCGTCAAGAACGGCAAACCAGCACCTGATCTCTTTTTATATGCCGCCGATAAAATGGGCTTTCGCCCGGAACAGGCGGTGGTGATCGAGGATTCCGTTGCCGGGGTCAAGGCCGCGGTGGCCGCAGGCATGGCCTGTATCGGTTATGTCGGTGGCGGGCACTATGCGGAAGATCGCAAAATTGCCGCAGCCCGGCTTTACGAAGCCGGGGCTGACCTGGTTTTTGATGGCATGCGTGATATCGCAGCCCTGATTAGTCAGGGCTGATTTTATCTAGCGTTGACGCAGAAGGCTTTGATAACGGGCCTGACTTTGGCTGAGATGTTCGCGCATTGCCGTGCGGGCGGTTTCGGCATCGCGTGCGGCAATTGCATCAAAGATGCGATGATGTTCGGCCAGAATTTTCTGCATGTAGTTTTTCTGGTCTTCGACCTCTGGGGGGCGGCGGCGCAATTGCGCGCGCGGGATGGTTTTATCGCCCAGATGTTCAAGGAACTCGACATAGCGCCGATTGTTTGTCGCATCGGCAATGGCGCGATGGAATTCAAAATCGGCTTTTTCTGTCGGATTACCGCGTTCGAACTGATCGGTCATTTCCTGCAGGGCTTCGTATATTTTTGCCTGTTGTGCGGCGGAACTTCGTGCGCAGGCCAGACCGGCTGCCTCGATCTCTACCGCCATGCGCAGTTCAAGAATTTCGAGAACATCGGAAATCTGCGCGGAATCGACAGCAAAGATTGCGCTACCCAGTTTGCGTGGGCTGGGGGCGAGCACAAACACACCGGCTCCTTGGCGCGGTTCAAGCAAACCGTCGGCCTTTAGGGCTGCGATGGCCTCGCGCACGACCGTGCGGCTGACGCCGAATTGTTCGGTCAGCACGGGCTCGGTCGGCAATTTGCTGCCGGGGGGGCGCATGCCGCTTTCAATTTCGTGTCGCAGGCTTGCAATGACCTTTTCGGTCAGGGAAACTCTGCGTGGTGCATTTCGCGCGGCGTTGTTGCTCATTTTCTTGCTCTGCAAATCCGCTATGATCGGAACCAGATGTTAATAATGACAAACTTAACATCCTGAAATAGTCCTACGATGTTGGTGACGGAAAGTCATCATATGATTTTGATATAGTGACGAGGCGACGATAATGGCCAAAACGGCCGAAGCTGAATATCGCTGGAACAGCGGCCCTTTCAAGGTCGGGATTGTGCCCCGTGGTGGCGCCATTTCAAGAATTGACTGGGTACGTCCCGACGGCAACGGGGTGATTAACCTTTTGCGCCCGATTGACGACTATGCCCTGACATCAGGTAATCCGTCGCATCTGGGATGTTTTCCGATGGTGCCGTTTGCCAACCGGCTGGGTTACGCCCAGTTCGAATTCGACGGCAAAACCATCAATGTTCCGGCCAACCGGGCACCGGATCCGCATGCAATTCACGGATTTGGAATTTCCAGTGTCTGGGATATAGAACGCCCGACAGTTGATACCATCCGCTTCAATCACAAACATGACGATCCGCAGACGGGTTTCTGCTATGTCGCCTGGCAACAGATCAAAGTTGCAAACGATACCATTTCAATCGAAATCGGCGTGCGTCATCTGGGAAAGGGACCGATGCCTTATGGGATCGGGTTGCATCCATGGTTCCCCGGCGGCGAAAGCGCATGGGTGCAGTTTGTTGCGACCGACTGTTTCAGCACGGATGAGGGAAAATTGCCGACCACGCGCACGGTGATTGATCTTGGGCGTGACTTTGCCGATGGCAAGATGATCCGCCATCACAAGGGGCTTGATGTTCATTATATCGGCTGGAACAAACAGGCGGAAATGGTCTGGGCAGACCGGCAGTTAAACCTGCTTCTGGAAGCCAGTGACACTTTGTCGAATCTGCAATTCTTTATCCCGGAAAACGGTCAGACATTCTGTGTCGAGCCGGTGTCACATGTACCAAACGTCCATAACCGTCCGGAATTCAAGGAATTCGGCGATGTCAGGGTGCTTGGCTATAACGATACGCTTTCTGGCGTCATGACCCTGACACCAGGCCTTTTGACCGGATCGGATAATGGCCTTGTCGATGATCACGAGGAACCGGTCGGCAGGCGGGATTATTCACTGGTCGACTGATTGCTTCCCCTTTACCCCTTCAGAATTTGCCGATAAAACTTACAAGTAAGAATGACAAGATGACAAGTTGATGGGGATTGGGGAAATGACCGGCTTGCAGCTTAAAATACAGAAGCGTGAAAAGCTTGCGGATCAGCTTTATGGGCAAATTCTGGAACAGATTGTATCTGGCAATCTGTCCGAAGGGGCAAAGCTGCCATCTGAAAATGAAATATGTGCGTCTTTTGGTGTGTCACGGCCCGTGGTACGTGAAGCGCTGCGTAAATTGCAGTCTGACGGGTTGGTTTATGCCCGCCAAGGGGTTGGGTCTTTTGTCAAGAAACGTCCGCCACAAGGGTTGATCGAGTTTGGCGGCATCAATGATGTAGCGGGGTTGCTGCGCTGTTTTGAGGCCCGTATCGCGATCGAGGCGGCAACTGCACGCATGGCGGCGGAACGTGCCACGCTGCGCCATCATCGCGATATCGAACGCGCGCTTAAAATGCTTGAACAAGGCATTGCAGCCGGTGACATCGCTGATCAGGCCGATTTTGAATTTCATATGTCAATCGCGCGCGCCAGCGGAAATGATATTTTTGTCACCATGCTGACGTCGCTGCATGGCGTGATTGCCAAAACCATGAATGTCGCGCTTAACATCACCCGTACCGGATCGGCTGACCGGGTGAAAAAGGTTCTTTTGGAACATCGCCAGATTTATGATGCGATCCGCGGGCAGGACGGCGAGAGCGCGGAATTGCTGATGCGTTATCACCTTCATCAGGCCCGTCAGCGGGTAACCGACCATGCGCGTGATATGTAAAGTCGCGGCTATCACGCACAGAACATCCTGTAAAGTTTCCACGCAAATTTGTTGACAAGTGCCCCCATGCGCCTGCACACAAGTCATATGACGAATTGCGTCGGAAAGAATACAGGAACGGATCATGTCAGGTGATATTTCAGCCGTACAGCAGCCCTGCATTCTGCTGGAAGAACGGTTTGAACTGGGCGAATGCCCGAACTGGGACGGAGATAACAGCCGCCTTTACTGGGCTGATATCATTGGTCAGAAAATCCATGCACTTGATATCGAAACCGGGCAGCGCCACAGTTGGTCATTCGAGAGCGAAGTCGGCTGTTTCGGTCTGACCGATCAGGGGCGTCTGGTTGTGGCGCTGAAAAGTGACATTGTCCTGTTTGATCCGAAAACCGGTGAGCGCGAAAAACTGGCGGTTGTTGACAGCGACAATGACATGAGCCGCACCAATGACGGCAAGATCGGCCCGGACGGGGCGTTCTGGGTCGGTACCATGGATCAGAACATCGACAAGCAACCGGTAGCATCGCTTTATCGTGTGACCGGTAAAGGGCAGGTCGAACACAAGGCTGGCGGGATCAAGATTTCCAACGGTTTGGCTTGGTCGCCCGATGGACGGATCATGTATCACTCGGATTCTCGCGGGCCATGGGTCAATCGCTGGAACTTTGATGCCAAAACCGGCGCGATTGGCAATTGCCAGCGTTTCCTTGATCTTGATGACACGGTCGGGCGTCCGGATGGTGCGGCGGTTGACATGGAAGGCTGCTATTGGAGTGCGGGTGTTTCGGCGGGCAAACTGAACCGTTTTGGCCCTGATGGCACATTGTTGCTATCTATTGATATGCCGATGCCAAATCCCACCATGCCGTGCTTTGGCGGGGCGGATATGAAAACGCTTTATGTCACCAGCCATATGGAAAACTACCCGGCGGAAAAGCGTGACGAATTCCCAGATGCGGGCAAAGTTGTCATGCTGCGTGTCGATGTCGCGGGGGTGCCGGTCAACCGGTTCCGCGAAGGCGGATAAGATATAAGACCTGAATCAAAAGGGCCGTGCAGTTTGTTCTGCACGGCCCTTTTTCTTTTGGTTTTCCGGATGCCTTATCCGGCCTTGATGGTTGCGTGTGCTGTGCCGATGCCATCAAAGATTGCCTCGATCCGGCCATGGCTGGTCAGGGTCGGTACCGCACAGGCCCCGGTGGTGATGACGTCACCTACCTTTAAATGCGTACCGCGTTTGGCAAGGAAACCGGCGAGATAAGCCAATCCGCCAAACGGATCAGGCCATGCGGTGGGATCACTGTTCTGGGCGAGGATTTTGTCATCCGATCTTGTTTCTACCGGGACATTCAGAAACGCCATGTCTCGCCAGTTGGTGATTTCCGGGCCTAGCACCAGATAGCCTGTCGAGTTCAGATCGGCCAGTGTTGCAATCGGTCCCTGTCTATCACGATATCTGCGGTCCGCGATTTCGATTGCCAGATGCACGCTTTTGATGTGGTCCAGAACCGTATCAATGGTGGCGTTGCCATCGGGCGTGCTAGCCATGACCACGGCAATCTCGGCCTCGATATTTGGGAAATGAACATCATTTGTGGTGATGGTCGCCCCGCTTTCGATGATCCGGCCATCCAGCAACGGCCCGACCAACGGCCCTTCAATCCCAAGCCCTGCCTGTGCAGCGCGTGTCGCGACCGAAAGCTTCCATCCGGTTTGCTTCGCGCCAGTCAGGGCAAGAGTGGCTTGCTGTATCTCGTAGGCAGTATCGAAATCGACCGGACTCGCGTCTGCGGGGAGGGGATCTATCAGAATGTTTTGCTTAAACGCATCGGCCAGAATCCGGCTTGCCTTGGTGATGTCGGTCATTTTCCGCGCGCATCCTTCTGTTTTTGCGATGTTTTCAGCAGCGTAGCGGCATGAAAGCATAAAGTCATCATATCAATTTTCGAGAGTCGTGGATTTGCAGTGTCAAACCCGTTGATATGATGATTTGGCTGAAGGGGCTGTATGGGTCAAATTCCCGGTAAATCGCTGTTTTCTCGCTAGACTAAAGTTTGTGAGTAATATGATTGACACAATGATATGATGAATTTATAGAATCATCATAGGTTATGTCGCCGATTTATGAATTGAAGGACGATTTATGCATTATCAGGATCTGAAAACGGCAATTGGTGCCGGGCTTCTTTCTTTCCCGGTTACGCCGTTCAAGGCGGATGGTTCGCTGGATATGGATACCTACCGTACACATGTTGGCTGGCTGGCCCAGTATCCGGCAGCAGCGCTATTTGCGGCCGGTGGCACAGGCGAATTTTTCTCGCTGACCCCGGCGGAAGTCGTTCAGACCGTCCGCGTTGCCAAGGAAGTTGCCGGTGATACCCCGATCATTGCCGGTTGCGGTTATGGTACGGCAATGGCCGTCGAACTGGCGCGCGAATGTGAAAAGGCCGGTGCGGATGGTCTGCTTCTGCTGCCGCAGTATCTGGTTGGTGCCAAGCAGGAAGGCCTGTATGAGCGCGTCAAGGCGGTTTGTAATGCGGTGAGTATCGGTGTGATCGTTTACAACCGCGACAACTCGATCCTGTCTGCCGAAACGCTTTCGAAATTGTGTGACGAGTGTCCCAACCTGGTCGGCTTCAAGGATGGGCACGGCGATATCGAACTGGTAACGCGCGTTTGTGTCACGATGGGGGATCGTCTTTCCTATATCGGTGGGATGCCGACGGCCGAAGTTTTTGCCAAGGCATACAAGGCGGCGGGTGTGACCACCTATTCGTCGGCGATCTTCAACTTCCTGCCCAAGCAGGCGCTGGAATTCTATGACGCGCTGACAGCTGACGACGATGCGACGATGAACCGCATCCTGACCGATTTCTTCTATCCGTATCTTGCGGTGCGTGATCGCGGCACGGGTTATGCCGTGTCGATCGTCAAGGCAGGGATGCGCGTTATTGGCCGTGATACCGGCCCGGTTCGCAGCCCGCTTACCGATCTGAGCGGTGAAGAACATGACATGCTGGCTGACGTTATCCGTAAGGCGTTCGGCGAGGACGCACTTAAGGCTGCCTAAGCTTGACGACCCCGGCAGGTGGCTTCTGCCGGGATTACCTCTGTGACGCCGCAAAAGTAAATGGCGCGCAAAATTCGGTTGTCAGAAAAACCATTGCTTGTTGTTACAAGTTACAAGATGTAAGATTTCCTGACAACAACTGGTCCCATCAGGGAAAACAAGACTTTAACGTTGAATGACATAAAGTCACGGGAGGAATATCAATGAACAAGTTTATGAAGACCACCGCATTGACACTTGCCGCAGCGGCAATGTCGGTCGCCTTTGTCGCCGGTGCGCAAGCACGCGAATGGCGTGGCTGGAACATCCATCCGGCAGACTATCCGGTTTCGACCGGGATGGAAGAATTCGCCCGCCTGATCAATGAAAAATCCGGTGGAAACCTTGAAGCCAAGGTTTATCACGGCGGCGTTCTGGGCGATCAGCCTGATGCCATTCAGCAGGTTCGCCTTGGCGGTCTGGACTGGGCTGTTTTCAACCTCGGCCCACTTGGTGAAGTTGCGCCTGAAGCAAACGTCGTTTCGTTGCCTTTCATCTTCAAAAACGTCGATGCCATGCATGAAGTCATGGACGGTCCGGCAGGTCAGCAGATCGCAGACGGCCTTGCCGAAGCAGGTCTTCAGGCTCTTGGCTGGTACGATTCCGGTGCGCGTTCCTTCTATAACACCAAGCATCCGATCAACACGCCCGAAGATCTCAAAGGTCTTAAATTCCGCGTGATGAGCAACGATTTGTATGTGCAGATGGTTGCAGCCCTTGGCGGCAACGCAACCCCGATGCCGTATGGCGAAGTTTATCAGTCGCTGAAAACCGGTGTTATTGATGGCGCGGAAAACAACTATCCGTCCTATGACAGCTCCGGCCATTTCGAAGCTGCCAAATACTATTCGGTGACCCAGCACCTGATCCTTCCGGAATGCCTGTGCGTCAACAAAGCGCTTTATGACGGTCTGTCAGATGACGAGAAAAAAATCCTTCAGGAAGCCGCTGATGAGTCGGTCAAGGTTCAGCGCGCTGCCTGGGCAGAACGTGCCGAACAGTCCAAGGAAAAAGTTGTTGCAGCCGGTATCGAAGTGAACGAAGTCGCCGACAAGGCAGCGTTCCAGGATGCGATGCAGCCTGTATATGACAACTTCATCAAAGCCCATCCGGATCTGGCCGATCTGGTCAAGGCGATCCAGGACGCCCAGAAATAATTGATCAAGCCATAGAAGGGCGGCGACATTTTCGCCGCCCTTCTTTACGCTTGTATCCGGTCTTTTTGTTAATCCATTTCTGGCGGCGTGCGAATGCTTTCACAACTCACCGGGATGCTTGACCGTTTGGGTGGCGGACTAGCCAAAATCCTTAATCTGATCGGCGGAATTGCGCTGGTAGCGTTGATCCCCAGTTTTGCCTGGCTGGTTTTCGGGCGTTATGTCCTTAACGAAACCCCGACCTGGGTCGAACAGATTTCCCTGATCCTGATTGTTCTGATTACTTTTCCGGTTGCTGCAGCCTGTATCCGCGACAACAGCCATCTTTCGGTATCGTTTTTCCGCGATGCATTGCCGCCCAAGGCCGCGGCTGTTTTGGCGTTGATCAGTTATGCGGCCATGGTGGTATTCGGTTTTTATATGTTGGTCGGCGCCTACGATCTGGTTGTTTTCAACTGGGCCAAAAGCATGCCGATCATCCACGTTCCCGACGGATTGCGATCCATTCCGATGCTGGTCTGTGGCGGGGGCATCGTATTTTACAGCCTCGTGCATATCCTTAAAATCATCACCGGCTGGAAAACCATCGCGCATAGCCGGTTTTACAGCGACGAATTGCTTGATAAGGACACTGAATAAATGGGCATGACCATTCTTTTGGGCCTGTTTGCCGTTGGTATTGTCATTGGCATGCCCGTTGCCCTTGCACTTGGTATTGCGGCCCTTGCGACCTTTTTCTTCGAGGGTCTGCCAACCCTGATCGCGTTTCAGCGTATCGGTTCGGGCATCAGTGCCTTTTCGCTTCTGGCTATTCCGTTCTTTATCTTTGCCGGCGAACTGATGCTTCATGGCGGGATTGCCAACCGGCTGGTGCAGTTTGCAACCGCACTGGTCGGCAGCCGCCGCGGCGGACTTGGCATTGTGAACGTGTTTTCATCAATGCTGTTTGGTGGCATTTCCGGATCGGCCGTAGCCGACACATCGGCACTCGGCTCGATCCTGATCCCGGTGATGAAAAAGGAAGGCTACCGTGCCGATTATGCGGTCAACGTTACGGTGACCTCGTCGATCGCGGGTATCATGATCCCGCCCAGCCATAACATGATCCTCTATGCGGTTGCAGCCGGTGGCGGGATTTCGATTTCCAAGCTGTTCATGGCGGGACTGGTGCCGGGCATCATCATGTGTCTGCTGCTTGGCCTTGCGACATGGCTTGTGGCGATCAAGCATGGCTATCCGGCTGTACCGTTTCCGGGATGGCGGGTTGTCGGGGTTACGGCCATTCGCGCCATTCCGGGCTTTTTCACGGCCGTGATTATCGTCGGCGGTGTGTTGAGCGGTGTGTTCACAGTGACGGAATCCGGTGCCATCGGTGTGGCCTATGCGTTGATCATTACCGGGCTTGTCTATCGCGAACTGAACTGGGCCGGATTTGTTGCGGCGGTCAAACAATCGGCGAAGACTACGGCCCTTGTCATGCTGCTGGTCGGATGTGCGTCGGCCTATGGTTATATGCTGGCGTTTTATCAGGTACCCGATGCATTGGCGCATGCGATTACATCCGTCACCGATAACCCGATCATGGTTCTGTTGCTGATCAATGTCATGCTGCTGATTGCTGGCATGATCATGGATATGGCCGCATTGATCCTGATCTGTACGCCGATCTTCCTGCCGCTGGCGACCCAATTCGGCATGGACCCGATCCAGTTCGGTATGGTGCTGATGATGAATTTGGGGCTTGGCCTTTGTACGCCACCGGTCGGCTCCTGCCTGTTTGTCGGTTGCGCGATTGGCGGGGTGAAGATCGAGAAGGCCGTCATGACGATCTGGCCGTTCTATCTGGCGATCCTGACGGCGCTTATGCTGACAACCTATGTACCGGCGATTTCCCTGACGCTGCCGAACCTTGTGTTTGGCGGGGGCTGATTGCGGACCAAGATGACTTCAAAGAGGAAGACGATGAAACGTTTGCTGATTACCGGTGCTGCCGGCAACCTTGGAAAAATCCTGCGCGAGGGGCTTAAAGGCTATGCCGATGTCCTGCGCCTTTCGGATATCGCACCGATGGACCTGGCCGGTCCGGGCGAGGAAGTCGTGCCGTGCGATCTTTCGGATCGGGCGGCTGTGCATGAACTGACCAAGGATTGCGACGGGATCATTCATCTGGGCGGAATTTCGATTGAGGCCGCATTTGATGACCTGCTGCAGGCGAATTTCCTTGGCACCTATAACCTTTATGAAGGTGCGCGCAAAAATGGCAAGCCGCGCATCCTGTTTGCCAGCTCGAACCACGCCATCGGGTTTCACAAGCGCACGACCAAGCTTGATGACAAATCCGAACTGCGCCCCGACAGCCTTTATGGTGTCACCAAATGCTATGGCGAGGCATTGGCAAGCTATTATTACGACAAGTTCGATGTCGAAACCGTCTCACTTCGCATCGGATCGTGCTTTGAAAAGCCGCGAGATCGCCGGATGTTGTCGACATGGATGAGCCCGCGCGATTTTATTTCCCTGATGAAGGCGGTATTTGATGCGCCGATGACTGGCCATCTAGTGATGTATGGTGTGTCGAACAACCGGACGAAATGGTGGAGCAACGACCACGCCGATCTGATCGGCTGGCAGCCGCAGGACAGTTCCGATATCTTCCGCGAAGAAATCGAGGCAGCCTTCCCGGCGGAGGATCGCCATGATCCGGCTGTGATCTATCAGGGCGGTGGTTTTGCCGCCAAAGGTCACTTCGAAGACTGATCCTTGATTTTTGTTATGCATACAAAGGGCCGCATAAGCGGCCCTTTGTTGTTTTTTGGTGAAAAAACGCTGCTGCATTTCGTCTATGAGATAATGACCAGTTACTTTCGGCATGAGGAAATTGATGTTCAGATCAAGCTCGTTGACGGATGATATTATATTGTTCGAGATGGTTGACGCGCAAAGTTCTGCCGATGGGGAGAGCTATATCAGGGCTCTTTACACACTATCGGCCCGAACGGAACCGGTGATATTGATCATGCTTTTTACCGGGCATGTCGAGCAGGATCACGAAACCCGCAAACAGGCGGCGCTTTGGTTCAGGCAGAACCGAGACCGGTTGCCGTGCTTCGCCAAGGGACTGATACAGGTGGAGCCGGATCACGAACATGACCATGCCGAAGAGGTCGAGAACAGCAACTTTGCAAGAATGCTGCCCTTTCCCCTTAAACATGCGCATAGCTTTGACGAGGCCTATGCACTGGCGAAGAACTGGCCGAAGACCTAGCGTTTGCGGATTGCCAGAAACAGGAAATACGCCGTTCCGATCAGGGCGGCGATCAGGCCGGTTGGTAACTGCTGGGGATAAAGCATATTTCTGGCCAGCCATTCGGCAACCATCATCACATTCGCCCCGATCAGAACTGCGCCCAGCAAATGCCCCCCCGCAAGCCGGTAACCAGCAATCCGTGCGAGATGCGGGGCCATCAGCCCGACGAAGCTGAGCGGTCCGACAAGCAGCGTTGCACTGGCGGCAAGGATGGCGGCAAGCAGCATGATGGAGAACTGGAAACCTGAAATGCCAAGGCCAAGCGAGGTGGCCTGATCATTGCCAAATGACGCCAGCTCAAGCGGGCGGCGCACCGCAATCACCACAACCAGCAAGGCTGCGGTGACCCCCGCGACGATCAGGACTTCGTCCATGCGGGTGAAATAGGTTGTGCCCGCCAGCCACGAAATCAGCATTGATGTTTGCGTGCCACTGCGGGTCAGCGCAATACGAACAATCGCGCCCAAAATGGCGGTTAAGGCCAGGCCGTTTAGCAACAGGTAATGCGGGGCGTGGGTGAATTTCCGGCATAGCAGTAGCAGGACGATCAGCGAAATGATCCCGCCGGCAGCACCGACAAACATCAGTTCGGCACGTTGTCCGAAGCCAAAGAAAACAAGGGCGATGATCATGGCGAGTGCGGTGGCAGAACTGACGCCGGTGATTTCCGGGCTGGCCAACGGGTTGCGCCCGACGCGCTGAATTAACGTGCCAGAAACCGCGAGAGCCGCGCCGCAAATGATCGCGGCAAAGGTCCGTTCGGAACGCTGGAGGACGATGTCATGGAAGCTTTCGCCGCCGGTCAGAAATACGAAATCATGACCGTTAAACGACACAAACAAGGATAAGCCCAAGCCTGTAACCAGCCCTAATACCAGCAGGAGGCTCAGCAGATTTTTCGAGACAATATGCTGATCTGGATGATGGTCCTCGCTTTGTTGGCCGGGCATGATCCGGGCCTTGCGCAGGATCAGTATGATAAATGGTGCGCCGATCAAGGCAGTGGCTGCACCGGTTGGAACGATGTCGCCATCAAGCCCGTTCATCTGCCGGACAATAAAGTCGATACACAATAGTGCAAAGCCGCCGGTCAACAGCGAATAGATCATCAGATCGCGCGAACGTGTCAGACCGGCAATACGCAGGGCGGCAGGTACGGCCAGACCGATAAAACCGATCAACCCGGCAGCCGAAATGACCGATGCGGTGATGAAAACGGCAAAGCCCAGGATCAACAGCCGCAAGATGGTGACGCGAGCACCAAGCGAGCTTGCGGTTTCGTCGCCAAGGGCAAGAAGATCAAGCGGGCGCGAGAGAAGCAGAACAACAGCAACACCGACCAGCAGGCGGGGCAAAACAAACTGCGTTGAGTCCCAGCCGTTTTGCGCGAGGTCACCCGCCCCCCACATGAATACCGATTGTAGATACTGTTCGTTAAACAGCAGAAAAATCTGCGTACCCGATTGCAGCATCAGATTGATGATCATCCCGGCCAGTATCAGCCAAAGCGTCGCATTGGCGCGCCGCGATGCAATCAGGTAAACCGCGCCAAGGGCTATCATGCCACCGGCAAGGGCCGCGGCTTCCTTGAACGGGGCGAGTGCTGCCGGGGCCAGAAGCAGGAAAACCGTCAGGGCAAATTCAACACCTGCACCGACACCAAGGGTCGTCGGTGATGCGAGCGGATTACGCAATACCGTCTGGATCGCTGCCCCGGCGAGGGCCAAACCGGCACCACAGATAAAGGCCATTGTGATCCGGGGCAGGGTGCTGAAATGAAACAGGATCTGATCGAAATCAGTTTCGTCGGGATGAAACAGCACATTCATCCCGGCCCCCTTTTGAAGGAACGGCCAAAGATCATTGATCAGGATAGCAACCGAACAGATTGCAAGTGCAAGGCATAGGAGCGCCGGGCCGCGATAGAAAAACCGGCTCATGTCACGGCTCGTTTCGCCGCTCATTTAACCGGGCCACTTTCCATGCTTTCGGCAAGAAGCCGGGCAAAGCGCAGGGCGGATGGCATGCCGCCATATGCCCAGACGACAGGCAGTTCGTAAACCCGGTCGTTGCGAACGAAATCAAGGATTTTCCAAACCGGCGATGCCCAGACCTTTTCGCGGATCACATCGGGTACCGGGTTCAGGTACACCAGCGTATCCTGTGCACGCGGGCCAAGGATTTCGACGCCCCCCTTGGCAAAGCCCCAATTGTTGACCGGACCCTGATAGGCCAGTGGTAGATCCATTTTCGCCAGGACGGTGCCGGGCAGGGACGATTTGCCATAAAGCCCGATATGGCTTTCGGATACGAACTGGGTAATTGCAAGGGCGCGGCCCGGCGGCATGGCAGCCCGGATGCGAGCACCATATTCGGCGAATTTGTCATCGGCATAGGCAAGCCATGCCGCAGCCTCTGCCTCGCGCCCGGTGGCTTTGGCGAGTGTATCGAAAAGTTTACGGGCTTCGGGCAGGGCATCGCGGTTGTTGTTATAGATCGACAGAACGATGGTTGGGGCGATGGCATTGAAATTGTCATATGCCATTTCAAGATCCTTGCTGATCACGATCAGGTCGGGCTTGGCATCGCGCAGGGCTTCGACATTGGGGGCCGCGCGCTGGCCGATGTCGGTGAAGTTTTGGGGAAGGTCAGGTTTGGCAACCCAATCAAGATAGTCATCGGGATCGGCAATCGCGACCGGATCAAGCCCAAGAGCAATGACCGTTTCGGTCGTGGCCCAGTTCGTTACCGCAACGCGTTTTGCCGGTGTGTCAAGGGTCATTGTGCCACGTTCATGCTCAATCGTGACAGGTTCGGCGATTGCCATTTTGGGTGCAAGAGGTGCGGTCAAACCGGTGATCACGGACAGGCAAAGAAACAGGTATCTGGTCATATCGATTTACGATCCGTGTGCGTCGGTGATGGCGTCGGCAAGCTGTTCGGCAAAACGTACTGCCGACAAAAGTCCACCGAATGTCCAGCTTGTCGGGACTTCATAAACGGTATTTTGCCGGTTGAACGGTAATGCTTTCCAGACCGGGGAGCCAAACAGTTTGGTTTTGACAGCCGCGGGTGTCGGTTCGATATAGGCGAAGTGGGCCGGGCCAAGTTTGGCCAGGTCACCAATTTCGCCGTTGCTGAACCCCCAGCCATTGACCGGGCCGATCCAGGTATTGGCAAGCCCCATCCGCGCCAGCGTCGATCCGAAAAGCGATGTGGTACCGTGAATGCGGAAATGGGCATCGTCGAGGATGCGCACGATCGCGAATTTGGCATCATCGCCAACCGCCTTGCGAATGCGATCGGCGGCGGTAGCAATACGTTGATTGGCAGATGCGATGATTTCTTCGGCCTTGTCACTGCGCCCGGTCAGTTGGCCGACATTGCGCATCAGGTCTTCGGCCCTGTCGAGAGCAGGTTGGTCGGTGTTATAGATCGAATAGACCATGGTCGGTGCGAAGGCCGAAAGTTTGTCATAGGCCATGGCGACGTCGCTGCTTATCAGGATGACTTCGGGGCGGCTGTCGCGCAGGGCTTCAAAATTCGGGGCCATGCGGGTGCCAAGATCGACAAACTCGGCGGGCAATGCCGGTTCGACCACCCATTCGCGATATCCGTCAGCCTCGGGTATGGCGACCGGGGCAATGCCAAGGGCCAAAACCGTTTCGGTCAGTGACCAGTTCGATACGGCAATCCGGTTCGGCGGGGTTGCAAAATTCACCGTTCCCATTTCGTGGGTATAGGTTTCGGCCAGCGCGATTGACGGGGCGATGGTCGGGGCAAGGATGCCGGTAGCAATCACGCAGGAACAGGCGATTGAAGCGATCAGGCGGTTTCGCATGGTCAGGACCCTAAGCTATGTAGCTGACATAATGAGCGGATTCCGGCAGGCGGATCACCCCGATTTCGGTTTGGAAAATATCGCGAAGCGTATCGGCCTGCATGAAATCGCTCGCTGTTCCCTGCCAGCAGGTGCGACCGCCACGAAGGGCGAGGATATGATCAGCAAAGCGCCCCACCATGTCGATATCATGCAGAACCGCAATCACGGTCAGACCGATTTCTGATTTAAGATTGGCGACAAGTTGCAAGATGTCGCGTTGATGTCCGACATCAAGGGCAGATGTCGGTTCATCAAGCAGCAGAACCGGTGCATCCTGGGCAAGCAACATGGCAAGCCAGACGCGTTGGCGTTCCCCGCCCGAAAGGCTTGCGACAAAGCGGTCGGCAAAATCGGTAACGTGGGTCATTTCCATGGCGCGTTCGATTTTTTCGTGATCGTCCGACCGATAGCGGCCAAAGGCCCCGCGCCAAGGGTAGCGGCCAAAGGAGACCAGTTCGCGCACGCTGAGATGGGCAGGCACAATCGGGCTTTGCGGCAGGTAGGCGACCTTGCGGGCGAAATCACGCGTGCTGTGCGTATCAAGGATTTGGGTATCAAGTGTGATCTGGCCGGATGCAGGTTTGTTTTTCCGCGCCAGCAATTTCAAAAGCGTGCTTTTACCCGATCCGTTATGTCCGACAATCGCGCTGAATTCGCCGGTTGGGAAGGACACCGAAATATCGCCCAGCAGCGTTTTCGGGTTCTTGCCTTCGCTTTGGAAGGAGACATTTTTCAGATCGAACATTGGGCGGAAACTCGCAAGAATTCGGTGCCGTTGCAGAATCGCGGATCGCATCCGGCAAAGCAGGCTGCATGAATATGAGAATGCCTATCAATAACCTGATAAAAATGCAACCGAGTTGCGATTGCATTTTGTGGCAAAAGTAAATCATCATACAAAATGACTTTTCAGATTTGGCCTTTCGCGATAGCAATAGACATAATGATTTCCCTGTACCGGATCGCGGGCGAACGGTCGTCCGGGTTGCATTAAAGGGAAGGGTCAAAACGGGAAAACCCGCCAAAATATCAGGGAGATATCATGTCCAAAGTCAAAACGGTCCTACCGAATTTGCGCTGTACGCTGGGCGAGGGACCGCATTGGGATGCCGGGGATGGCGTTCTTTACTGGGTGGATATTGTTGGTAAAACCGCATTCGCATTGCGCCCGCGTGATGGCGGTTCGCGAAGCTGGACGTTTGATCAGCCGGTATCGGCGATTGTGCCGCGCACAGGCGGCGGACTTTTGGTGGCACTGGCCGACGGGTTGGCATTTCTGGATGCCGAAAGCGGGCAGACGACGCCGTTTGTTGCCCCGGATGCCGATCATCCCGGCAATCGGTCAAACGAGGCGCGGGTTGATCCGGCAGGACGATTCTGGCACGGGACCATGCAAAACAATATCGGTCCGAATGGCGAAGACCTGCCGGTGACGGTATCGACAGGAACGTTGAACCGTGTCGCACCGGACGGCGACATCAAACGCTTTGTTGCCGCTATCGGGATTTCGAACACGTTGCTGTGGTCTTCTGATGGCGCAAAGATGTTCTTTGGCGATACGATCAGGAACACGCTGGATGTTTATGATTACGACATGGCAACCGGCACGCCGTCCAACCCCAAGCCGTTCTTTGGCCCGCATGAGCGGGGCAACATGGACGGATCGGCGATGGATGAGGATGGCTATATCTGGAATGCGCGCTGGGGCGGGAGTTGTTTGATCCGGTTTGCGCCTGATGGCTCGGTCGATCGTATCGTCGAACTTCCGGTGACGCAGCCGACGAGTTGTGTGTTTGGCGGGCCGGACCTTAAAACACTTTATATCACGTCGGCATCCGTCGGGCTTACCGGTAATGGTAACGAGCTTGAAGGCGCGTTGCTGTCGATTGAAACCGATGTGGCGGGGCAGGGCTGTACCCGGTTCGCCGGTTAGGCGGGTATCGAGTTGAGGGGCTGCAGGCCGTTTTGCAGCCTGCCGTTGCCTTGATGAAATAACATAACTTTAATCAGTAATTTTGCCGATTTTTGGCCTTGGTTTTCTTGTTGTTTGCGGTCACGATTGCGAACGGGGGACTACACCCAATAATAACTTGAGCAAACTGAGGCCAGAATGAAACTCTCTTCATGGATTTGGGGAAGGTTGCAGTCGGTATTGATGATCGGGCTTCTGGTCCTGGTCACGGGCTGTGCCGGACTGCAATCCAATCAGGACCGGGTAACCGGCACCGTCGTTTTCCGCGAAAGAATTGCCCTGGCACCAAACAGTGCAAATCTTGTCGTGCGACTTCTTGACGTATCAAAGGCTGACGCGCCGTCGACCGAAATTGCATCCATAACCCATCCGGCGACCAATCCGCCAATGGTGTTTATCCTGCCTTATGACGCCAAACAGATTGATCCACGCCATCGTTACGTGATCGAGGCAAAGATTGTAACCAAGAATGGCGATCTTCTGTTTCGCAATGATCAGGCATATCCCGTGCTGACCAATGATGCGCCCGATGATGTCGAAGTGATGGTCAAACGCGCTGGGCCGGGATCGGCGGCCGCCGCGCGCAATGGCGGCAGTTCGGATGTTGAACGCGATGTTGCCGCGATCGAGGCACGCCTGCCTGATCTCCGGATGATCCCGGGCAGTTATAGTGCCGGGGACAGCAAGGCGACATTCAAGGCCTATGTTACTACCGATGGGCAGCCTGTCTATGTGGAGGAACATCGTGATCTTGGGGATTATGGCAAGTCGGATGTCAAATTCTATTATCGCAATGGCAAGCTTCTGCGATTTGTTGAAGACGCCAATCGCACAAATTTTGGCGGAGCAAGTGACCGTGATGCGCTGAACTTTACGCTTAATCTGGATTTTGCCATGGGCCGCTTTGCCGGGGGATCGAAAACCGTCAATGGCGTACCTGGCACCCCGGACGAGCATGAAGTCAGCGGGGCGATGGCGCAAAGCAAGGTCGCATTAAGCCGGATCGAGGCCGCCCTTGGTGAAGCTGCAATGGCACCGGTTACCGGGCGCCAGACTTTTGTCTGCGAGGATAAAAGCCGGTTCTATGCTACTTTCGAGGGGCGCAAGGGCGAGGCGGTTATTGAATTTCTTGGCCGTGAGCCGCTTCTCCTGAACATCAAGCGGACCGGTTCCGGGTATGAATATGCCAACGAGATGTATTCAATTCGTGGCAAAGGGCAGGAAGCGGTCTGGACCGGGCCGAGTGGTTCGACCAAATGTGCGGTTTCTGCCGAAATTACCGGGCTTGCACTTGCCCCCGGCGATTTCCCGGTCGTCGATATCACGGAGCTTGAAAAACCGGAAAATCCGGAATGGACCCGCTTCATCAACGAACTGATGCCCGCAATCAATTCCTGCCTTGCGGTGTCAAGCGGCGATCTGACATCGGTTCTGAAAGCCTGGCCGTTGAACCATGGCATGGTCGGTGTTCGCACGATCAACAGCAATGGCGGGCGCTATGACTGTCTCGCGCCGACCGACGGACTTGGCGAAGTTCATACCGAACTGGTCGAGGCCAACACCAACCGCCTGCCCGGGGAGGGCAATGTACGTTTCACCCCGGCAAGTGGGGCCTATCCCGGCGGGGAATGCTTCAGCCACCAGCGGCTTGAACATAACGGCATCTTTATCGGCTGGCTGTCGCGTAACAACTGCACGAGCTGATTGCCGAAAGTCCCTAACAGAAAAGCCCCGCAGTACTTGCTGCGGGGCTTTTTTCATCAGATCACGGTCGTTTAATCAATGTGCCAACTCAATGTGTCATCTGGCCGGTTGCCCGAAGGATGCCCGTGGAACCCGAAAGGGCATCACCATTGCCAAGATTGATGCCAAGGAACCGGTGGCGATCAAAATGGCCGGGCATCAAAAGCCCGTTGGCAGGGGCCGCATGGAAGCCGAAGCGCGCGTAATAATCCGGATCGCCGACCAGCAGAACCGACTTGTGCCCGGTTGACTGTGCGGCATTCAGTGCCGCATACATCAAACCCGCACCAACGCCCGAGCCGCTATAGGCCTTTTCAACCGCAAGCGGCCCCAGCAACAGCGAAGACCCGCTGTCACCGGCTTTGACATTCCACAACCGAACCGTACCGATCATGTGTTTGCCGTCGTGGGCGACAAACGCCAGACCGTCAGCCGGAAGGCGGCCACGGCGCAGCAATTCAGACGATTTCTGAAAGCGCGCCGGACCCATGACGCGATCAAGCAGCTTTTCACGTTCGACGTGCGAAAGGCTGTTTTCGCGATCAATCACGATCATCGATGCGATCCCTAGATCACATAGGCGGTCAGCGGTGCGAAACCGTTGAACGCCACCGAGGCATAAGTGGTGGTATAGGCACCGGTTGCTTCGATCAGAACCTCGTCACCGATGGTCAGTGCAATCGGCAGATCATAGGGTTTCTTTTCGTAAAGCACGTCAGCCGAATCACAAGTAGGACCGGCAAGAACGCACGGTGCAACATCGCCGCCGTCATGGATCGTGGTGATCGGATAACGGATTGCTTCGTCCATGGTTTCGGCAAGGCCGCCGAATTTACCGATATCGAGGTAAACCCAACGTACCGGATCATCGGCATGTTTACGCGAAATCAGAACGACTTCGGCTTTGATCACACCGGCATCACCAACCATGCCACGGCCCGGTTCGATGATGGTTTCGGGCATGTGGTTGCCGAAATGTGTGTGAAGCGCGTCGATGATTGCGGCACCGTATGCTTCGGTTGCCGGAACGTCGCGCAGATAACGGGTCGGGAAACCGCCACCCATATTGACCATGCGAAGGACAATGCCCTTTTCGGCAAGGGTGCGGAAAATCGACGAGGCTTCTGCAAGGGCTGTGTTCCAAGCATCAAGATTGCATTGCTGCGATCCGACATGGAAGGAAACGCCGTATGCGTCCAGACCCATGTGATGGGCATGCTGAAGAACTTCAAGTGCCATGCTCGGCGCGCAACCGAATTTGCGCGACAGCGGCCATTCGGCACCTTCGCCATCGGTCAGGATGCGGCAGAATACACGCGAAGCCGGGGCTACACGGGCAATCTTTTCGACTTCTTCTACGCAATCAACGGCGAACAGGCGAACACCCAGCGCATAGGCACGCGCAATGTCGCGTTCCTTTTTGATGGTGTTGCCAAACGAAATACGCTCCGGGCTTGCACCTGCGGCCATCGCCATTTCGATTTCAGGCACGGATGCAGTGTCGAAGTTGCTGCCAAGATCGGCAAGCAGGCTGAGCACTTCCGGTGCCGGGTTTGCCTTGACCGCATAGAAAACACGGGAATCCGGCAGGGCACGGGTGAAGGTTTCGTAGTTGCGCTGAACTACGTCAAGGTCGACAACCAGGCACGGACCTTCCGGTCGGTTCTGGGCGAGAAAATCGATAATACGCTGAGTTGCCATTGGGGCGTTCTCCCATTCCACGATATGGCAGCTTGCGGTACCTGATGCGTTTAGGCGCGGTGGAGGCGCAGTAACGCGGACTACCGACAGGCTGATAAGCTCCGGTGCCTACCGGAACTTGCGAAACTTTTTGCCTCGCTATGGATGGGAGTTTCCCGTCCGCACGTAGGGCAATGATGGTGTGCCTCTTCAGTGTCGGTGGTATTTGGACAACCACCTGAGACCAAAAAAGCCCTACACCGTCGTTGCTTTAAGTAAGTCCTACGGGTTCCATCTAGCAGGACCACCACAGGCACGTGCGACTTTGGGCAAGTCGCGATGTACGCCTGTTGAACCCCGCGTGCAAGTGAAATTTTATGGCGTTTTGTCATGAGACAGCCGCAGAAACGTCGAACAATTCATGTTGCTTCGCACAAAATGGCGCGAATGGCCGGTTTTTGGATTGGCAAGAACGTGATTTATCGGATTTCAACATGGGGCATTGCAATTTGTGCATATCCCGCAGAGTGCCCGAGATGAGATTGACCGCGTCCGATTACCAGAGTAGCGATAAATAACAGGCGGCTATTGTGCGCCGAATTTAAACAGGATGGCACGGATTGGATTGGCTGGTTGTTGCCGTATTTGGCGGGGTCTATATCGGTATGGCGCTGGGGCGTTGGCCGGGGCTTGCGATCAATCGCACGGGGATTGCGCTGATCGGGGCGCTGGTCCTGCTGCTAAGCGGGGCGGTTGACGGGAATGCGGCACTCGCATCGGTCGATTTCGCGACACTTTCGGTTTTGCTGACATTGATGGTATTGTCATCGCAATATGCCGCCAGCGGTTTCTTTGACTGGATCGGTAGCCGGATTACCCATCTTGATTTGACTCCTCGCGGGCTTCTGGCTGGGGTAATTGCAATTTGCGGCGGCCTGTCGGCGGTGATGACCAACGATGTTGTCGTCTGGGCGGTGACGCCGATCCTGATACAGGGCGTGATGGCGCGCCGTCTTGATCCGCGTCCCTATGTGATTGCCGTTGCATGTGCAGCCAATGCCGGATCGGCCGCGACCCTGATCGGTAATCCGCAGAACCTTATGATTGCCGAATTCGGGCAGCTTGATTTTACCGCCTTTCTTCTGGCGTGTGGTGTGCCTGCCCTGATTGGACTTTTGATTGTCTATGGCGTGATCGCCTATGGTCCGATGACGCGGGCCGCGTTTGATCCGGTGCCAGATGGCTCCGTACTGGACGAAGGCGGTCCGATCAAGCTTGACCGCCCGATGCTGATCAAGGCGGTGGCAGCGACAATTGCGGTAATTGCGATCTTTATCTTTGTCGAGGACCGCGCCCTTTGGTCATTGCTGATTGTGGCTGTGCTGTTGCTTAGCCGAAGGCTTGGCACTGATCAGGTGCTGGGGCGGGTCGACTGGCATTTGCTGGCCCTGTTTTGCGGGTTGTTCATTGTTACCGGGGCAATGGCCGGGGATGATGCGATTGCTAACTTTTTCCGCGATGCGCTTTCAGGGCTTCGGATTGATAACCCGGCGGTGCTGGCCACCCTTTCGCTTGCGGGAAGTAACACGATTGGCAATGTGCCGCTGGTGATGATGTTGCTGTCTCTTGGCCCGGATTGGACGCCCAAACTGTTACACGGGCTTGCGGTTTTCAGCACATTGTCGGGCAATTTTTTAATTGTCGGTTCGGTTGCCAATATCATTGCGGTCGAACAGGCCCGCGCCGCCGGTATTACCATCGGCTTTGGCGATTATGCCCGGATCGGCATCCCGGTTACCCTGATCAGCCTTGCGTTTGCGTGGGGCTGGATCATGATGTTTGTTTGAATGGATTTATGATGACCAAGATTAAAATCACTGCAGGCCCGTTCACCTTTGATGGTGTGCTTGAAATCGCCAAGGCGCCGCGAACCTGCAAGGCGTTCATGGATCGTATGCCGTTTGAAAGCAAGGCGGTGCATGTCCGATGGAGCGGCGAGGGTGTATGGATGCCGCTTGGCGATTATCAGTTCGGCGTTGGTTATGAAAACCATACCAGTTTCCCGGCACCGGGCCAGATTATTCTGTATCCCGGCGGCATCAGCGAAACCGAAATCCTGTTGGCCTATGGCGGCGTTCATTTCGCATCGAAGGTCGGGCAGCTTGCCGGCAACCATTTCATCACGGTTACCAGCAATCTTGAAGACCTTGAGAAGCTCGGCAAGATGACGCTTTGGGAAGGTGCCCAGCCGATCCGGTTTGAGATGGAGTAATAATATTCAGGGTGTGAAGCGGCACACTCGCTTATGAGGCCAGCCTGATCTAGAACACTTTTTATCTTTGGGACAGGCAGGCGAGTGCGGACGTGTTTGAAACAATCAATCTTTGGATTCAGGATCACCAGCAACTGGTCTATAGCTTGATCTTTACCTATTGCGTGAGCAAGGCCAGCATCCTGCCGGTTTTTGTCGGCATCTTTGTCGTGTCCGAAAGTCTTCTGATCGGGCCATCCATGATCGCGATGATTTCCGGCGCATTTCTCGGGGACATGGTTCGGTTTTGGCTGGGACGGAAATATGGCGATGCGATTGTCCGCAAGCTGCCAGAGTCATTTTCGAAGTGGCTGGGCAAGACCATGCGCCTGTTTGAGCATTATGGCGTCGCCTATATCATGCTGTGTCGCTATCCCAACACCATCCGCTCTATCAGTGTGTTCCCGGTCGGAATGAGCTCAATGTCGTTTATGCGGTTTCTGCCGCTGAGTATCGCATCGATCCTGATTTGGATCGGGTCGTTCTTTGCACTTGGATATGTCTTGGGCGAGGGGATGTCGGAACTGCTCGAACGCAATCTGACCTTGCTCAGCCCGATCCTGCTGATTGTGTTTCTCGGGCTTGGCTGGTTTGGTCTGCGTCGGATCGACAAGCTGGAGCAACAGGCCGAAAAGGCCATCAAGTAGCCCAAAAGAAAACGGCAGCCACATTGGGCTGCCGTTCCTGTATCCGGGCGTTGTGAATGCCTATTCAGCGGCAATCGTCTTGCCGTCTTTTTCCAGCATTTCGCCCTGTTTGCGTTTGGCAAGGATTTCACGTGCCTTGGCGTAGCTTTCATCGTGCCAGAAGATCAGGCAGCCGTTGCAACCACGGCCACAGCAACCCTTGGTGCCGACGCGGGGCGTTCTGAAAGAGCGTTCTTTCTGGCGGTCATCAAGGGCGGTCTGAAGCGCTTCGCGTTTGGCGTCATAGCGTTCTTCATTGCCTTTGCCCATTTCGATCTTGTGGCCTTCCTGATCAAGTTTCAGGCGTTGCCATTCGTCTTCGGACAGGGCCTTTTCCTTGCGCACGATGGTCATCGGCAGGATTTCACGCTTCAGGAATTCCGGATCTTCCTGTTCAAACAGGGAGAATGGAAGACGGATGCGCGGATGGGTGTTGGCATGAACCGCTTCGCCGACCTTACCGGTGGCAGCATCAATGAATTCATACATGCGGATGAAAATGGTCTGGCGTGAACGCGGTGGGACGATTTCAATGACGTCACCGGGCAGCATGCGGTTTTTGACCGACATAATGAAGGCATCGTCTTCGACTTCCTCGATCATCCCGGCAAATTCCCAATCGGACACATTGGTATTGCTGTCATAGCCATGTGCATAATTGGTCAGACGGCCGTCATGGAACGCCAGCGTATAGCCACGGTTCGGGATGGTCGCCAGTTCCTTCATATATTCTTCGGCAGACCAGTTTTCCGGGTCCTTGTACCAGTCATCAATTGCCATGCGATAGGCACGTGCCACCAACCCTGCGTAATAGGGGCTTTTGCCGCGGCCTTCGACCTTGAGGCTGTCGACACCGATTTTCAGGTAATCTTCAAGCTTCGGCATGATGCAAAGATCGCGCGAATTCAGGATGTAGGAACCACGTTCGTCTTCTTGAATTTCCATCAGCTCGCCCGGGCGCATGTCTTCTTCAAGGAAGAAGTCAAACATTTCGAGGTTTTCCTCGGTCAGTTTGAGTTCCTTGACCGTGCCGTCCTTGAGCTTCATGTGGACTTTGTATTTCCAGCGGCACGAATTGGCGCATGCGCCCTGATTGGCGCCGCGTTCGGCCATGAAGTTCGACAGCAGGCAACGCCCGGAATAGGTCATGCACATCGAGCCATGCACGAAGGCTTCGATCTTGATGTCCTGGCATTTGGCGCGGATTTCGGTCAGTTCCTCGTAGGAAACCTCGCGTCCCAGAACGACCAGTTTGGCGCCGATGCTTTGCCAGAATTTGACCGACTGCCACGAACAGACATTGGCCTGTGTCGAAACATGCAGGTCAAGTTCCGGGGCATGTTCACGGACAAACATGAAAACACCGGGATCGGCAACGATCAGCCCGTCCGGGCGGACCTTGCGCACGGTGTCGACATATTCCGGTAGCTTGTCGATATCCTTGTTATGCGAGAACAGGTTCAGCGTCAGATAAACGCGAACGCCATGTTCATGGGCAAATTCGATCCCTTCGACCACATCTTCAAGCGACATCTGGCTTTTGACCCGAAGCGACAGGTCCGGCGTGCCCATATAAACCGCGTCAGCCCCATAAAGGACGGCGACTTTCAGTTTTTCGAGCGAGCCGGCGGGCATCAGCAATTCGGAACGACGCGATTGATTACTCATCACTTGCGGGTCTTTTCTTTTGGGTACGGGAATCTCTCTGTCCGTCGGAATTCAATGATCCGGCGGTGAATTTGCGCGTGTCATATCACAATCGCACAACGCTTGCCGATCAAAATCGCACATTTCACCGTAATTGCAAAGCAGACCCGATGGCCGGCAGCCATGAATGGCTTGCATAAGGGATGTGAAATTGTATGACTTGTGGTCATTCGTGAATTTAATATATATTACTTACTATATATCAACCAATCTACTTTGGCAGAGGCACCCATTGGCGTCTTTTAGCGATCCAAAACAGAATATCGGCTTCCTGATGAAGGACGTGACCCGCCTGATGCGGCGTAATTTCATGCGTCATGCTGGTGATTTCGGCCTGACGCAGGCGCAGATGCAGGCCATGGCCTATGTCGCGCGCAAGGAAGGCATCCGGCAGGTCGCCTTGGCAGAAATGCTCGAAATCCAGCCCATCACGACGGCGCGTCTGATCGACAAGCTGGTCGAGGAAGGGCTGGTTGAACGCCGTCCGGACCCCGATGATCGTCGTGCGGTGCAGCTTTATGTAACCGCAAAGGCAACCGAGTTGCTGGAACGGATCATGGTTGTTGCGGCATCTGCCCGCGAAGAGGCGATGATCGGTATCACGCCGGAAATGCAGGAAATGCTGATTTCCGTTCTTGGAAAGATGCATGAAAACCTGATGGTGGCCGAACCGCCACAGAAAACGCCCGAAAGCGCCCCCACCAAAACGAAAAAGTCAAAAGACTGAAGCAAGGCCCTGTATCATGACCGAGAAAAATGAAAATGCTGGCGCATCTGCTGGTAACGAACAGAATGTTGCCAAACGCAAGAAGCACTGGTTGCGTCCCGTATTGCTTCTGGCCGGACCACTTGCGGTGATTGTCGGCGGGGCATACTGGTATTATTCCGGCGGGCGGTTTGTCGGCACGGAAAACGCCTATATCCATGCCGATATGGTTGCGGTCAGTCCGCAGATTGACGGACCGATCAGTGAAATCCTGATCCATGAAAACCAGCGGGTGGAAAAGGGAGACGTCTTGTTTCGCATTGATCCGCGCCCCTATCAGATTGCAGTTGAACGTGCACATGCCAACCTTGCCGCCACTGCGCAGGAGATCGAGGCGCTGAAGCAAAGCTATGAAGAGCTTCAGGGCAGTCTTGAACTGGCGAAGATCAATCTGGATTTTGCCAAAAAGAAATATGACCGGCAGGCGGCATTGCGCAAAAGCAATGTCGCGTCGCAGGCATCCTTTGATGAAGCCCAAAATGCGCTTTTGGCAGCAAAGCAGCGCATCGTCCTTGATCAGCGGGCGATGAAAACCACATTGGCGAAGCTCGGCGGAAATTACGACACACCGATTACGGATTTGCCGCAATATCAGCAGGCCAAATACGCGCTTGATCAGGCCGAACTTGATCTTGCCCATACTGAAATTACCGCCCCGTTCCGCGGTGTGATCAGCAACAAACCCGAAGAAGGTGCCTATGCCAAGGCAGGGCAGGCGATGGCGAGCCTTGTTTCGAGCGATGCCGTCTGGATTGATGCCAATTTCAAGGAAGTTGATCTGACTTATCTTGAACCGGGACAGGAAGCCGAGATTTCAGTCGATGCCTATCCGGGCAAGGTTTGGCACGGTGTGGTTCATTCGGTTGCCCCGGCTACCGGTGCAGAATTTTCGGTGATTCCGGCCCAGAATGCGACGGGCAACTGGGTGAAGGTCGTGCAACGGGTCTCGGTGCGGATCGCCGTTGACATTGAAAATGGCGGTCCTGAATTGCGGGCTGGCATGAGCACCGAGGTCGAGGTGGATACCCATCACAAACGCGAACTGCCGGCCTTTGCCGCCGCCGCACTTGGCTGGATCGGGATCAATCAGGCCGAAGCTGGTACCGAAGGGGCTGTGCAATGAATGCAGCCGCCACGGCGGCCAGCGAGACCACGCCGCTTGAACGCGGTCTGACCACCGTTTCGATCATGCTTGCGACGATCATGCAGGCACTTGATACCACTATTGCAAACGTTGCCCTGCCGCATATGCAGGGTAGTATGGCCGCCACCCAGGATCAGATTTCCTGGGTGCTGACATCCTATATCGTTGCCGCCGCGATCATGACGCCACCGACGGGCTTTCTGGCGTCACGGTTTGGTCGCAAGAAGTTGTTTCTGGTGTCTGTCACCGGTTTTACCATTGCCTCCATGTTGTGCGGGGCGGCTGTTTCCCTGCCGGAAATGGTTGTGTTTCGCTTGTTGCAAGGTGCATTTGGTGCCGGGTTGGTTCCGCTGTCGCAGGCCGTTTTGCTTGATACATACCCCAAGGAAAAGCATGGCTCGGCCATGGCGATGTGGGGCATGGGTGTGATGCTAGGCCCGATCCTTGGACCGACACTGGGCGGGTATTTGACCGAGTATTACAATTGGCGCTGGGTGTTTTACATCAATTTGCCCGTTGGTCTTTTGGCCCTTGGCGGGATCATGGCCTTTGTGCCCGAAACCGATAAACGAAAAGGGCTTTCATTTGACTGGTTCGGCTTTGCGTTGCTGAGCCTTTCGATTGGCGCGTTGCAGATGATGCTTGATCGTGGGGAGAGCCAGAATTGGTTTTCGTCGTCGGAAATCCTGATTGAAACGGCCTTGGCGGCGGTGTGCCTTTATATGTTCATCGTGCATATGTTTACGGCCAGAAATCCGTTTCTGGAGCCGGGGCTGTTTGCGGACCGGAACTTTGTTATCGGGTTGTTCTTTATCTTTATCGTCGGTGTGGTGTTGCTTGCGACATTGGCATTATTGCCGCCGTTCTTGCAAAATCTGATGGGATATCCGGTGGTGACGGCAGGGATGCTGCTTGCGCCGCGCGGGGTTGGCACGATGATCGCCATGATGCTTGTCGGACGGTTGATCGGCAAAATCGATATCCGGCTTCTGATCCTGTTTGGCCTGTTCATGACAGCCTTGTCACTTTACCAGATGATGGGCTTTACGACCGAGGTCATCGAATTCACGATCATCCGCACCGGGATCATTCAGGGGATCGGGCTCGGCTTTATTTTCGTGCCGCTCAGCACGATTACCTTTGCCACCCTTGATCCGCATTATCGGACCGAGGGTACGGCGATGTTCAGCCTGATGCGCAATATCGGATCAAGCATCGGCATTTCAGTGATGACCACGATGCTGACGCAGAATACGCAGGTAATGCATGCAAGCCTCGCTGCGACCCTGACGCCATTCCGGATGGCGTTGCAAAGCCCGTGGCTGCCCGAAACTTGGGACTGGCAGAGTGCGACCGGTTCAGTCACCCTTAATCAGGTTGTGACAGCTCAGGCCAATACGGTTGCCTATCTGAATGATTTTCAGGCGATGATGTGGATCGTGATTGCAGTGGTGCCCTTGCTGCTTTTGATGCAGGGGCCAAAGCGCAAGGCGCCGTCTCCTGACGAGCATATGGAAGTTATGGAATAGGCCAAATCAAGCCCCCTGCGCGAAAGGCAGGGGGCTTTTGGTTCGATCGTGGGTCAGGCTTCTGCTTCGGCAGCAGCAGATTTGTCGACTTTGCGGATTTCGCCACGGTCGATTTTGGCCCAGTATTGGTCCACTTCGCCGCGTACGACCGACATCAGCAGATAAAGGCCAATGACGTTCGGAATGGCCATGGCAAAGATCATGGAATCTGAGAAGTCAATCACGGGACCGAGGCTCATGCTTGCCCCCACGATGACACACAGGCAGAAGAACAGCTTGAAGATGATTTCCTTGCCTTTGCCTTCTCCCACAAGATAGGTCCAGGCTTTCAGGCCGTAATAGGACCATGACAGCATGGTTGAAAAGGCAAACAGGACCACGGCAAGTGCCAGTACCAGCGGAAACCATGTAAAGGCTGATGCAAATGCCGCCGATGTCAGTTCAACACCGGTCAGGCCGGAATTGAGTTCGTCGCTGATGGTAATGACAAGGGCGGTCATGGTGCAGATCACAACAGTATCGATAAACGGTTCAAGCAGGGCGACATAACCCTCTGTCACCGGTTCCTTGGTGCGAACTGCCGAATGGGCGATGGCAGCTGAACCAATACCGGCCTCGTTGGAAAAGGCTGCACGTTTGAAGCCCTGGATCAAGGCCCCGACAACGCCACCGGCCACACCGACCCCGGTAAAGGCCCCGACGAAAATGTCGCTAAACGCCTGACCGACCATGCCGATATTGCTGATGATAATAACCAGCCCGGCGGTGACATAAATGACAGCCATGAAAGGCACGATTTTTTCGGTGACCTTGGCAATCGATTTGATGCCGCCAATGATGACCGAGCCAACGATGACGGCCATGATCAGGCCGAATAGCCAGCCGCTTCCGGCAAGGAAGCTGTTTTCACCACCGGTAACATTGACGACCTGCTGGAAGGCCTGATTGGCCTGAAACATATTGCCGCCGCCAACAGCACCACCGATGCAGCAGATCGAAAAGAGGATAGCGAGCGCCTTGCCCAGTCCCGGTTTGCCTTTTTCAGCCAAGCCTTTGGAAAGGTAATACATCGGTCCGCCCGATACGCGACCATCGGGATATTCATTGCGATATTTGACCCCTAATGTGCATTCGGTGAATTTCGATGCCATGCCCATCAAGCCGGCAAGAATCATCCAGAATGTCGCCCCCGGTCCGCCGATGGAAACCGCGACGGCAACACCGGCAATATTGCCAAGGCCAACGGTACCAGACAGGGCCGTTGCCAATGCCTGAAAATGCGAAACTTCGCCCGCGTCATCGGGATGTGAATAATCACCTTTCACCAATGCAATCGCATGGCCAAATTTGCGGAATTGCACGAAGCCGAAATAAAGCGTGAAAATAGCGGCGGCAATTACAAGCCAGCCGACGATCAGCGGGAAATCATTCCCCGCGATGGGGACGGAATAGAAAATTGTACCGGCAATGACATTTGAGATCGGCGCAACGGTTTCGTTGATGCGCTGATCAAGCGACCCTTCCTGCGCCATCGCCATGAAGGGGAAAATAGTCGCCGTTATGCCCGCGGCCCGCGCCGGGACTTTGTAATGGCAAGACATGAGAACTCTCCGATTTCGATTGTTTTATGTTTTTGACTGCAAACCCGGTGGTGTTCAGGGCACCACGGTAACGGGCACGGGACTGGCCTGAACCAGGGTCAGGGCAAGGCTGCCCAGTAATCGCGCGCCAAGGGCTGTGCCGCCCTTTCGGCCAAGGACGATCTGTGTGGCTTTCTTTTCCTTGGCGATCTGGCAGATCAGTTCGCCGGAATGGCCGTATCTGACCTCGTAGGTCATTGGGATATTGCGGTCGGTAAAAACACGAAGTGCCGGGGCAAGGGTGGCCTCGGCACGGGAAAGTTCTTCGGTTCGGCGTTGATGGCGTTCTTCAAGTTCCTGGGCCGACAGAAAGCTGTATGGCGACCATTCCAGAACATAGATGACATGTACCGGGCATCCTTCGGCGGCGGCCCGGTTGGCGGTAAATTGAACCGCGCGGTCTGCTGCCTCTGTCCCGTCATAGCCAATCAGGATCGGCTTCACGGATGGTGTCTGTGACATGGTGAAGTCCCTTTTTGCGATAGTTGTTCGTTGTCGGTTTTCCACTCCCGTTACGCCGGACTTGATCCGGTCTTGCCGACATCCGCTGGTCGCTGATGCCTGTGCGACCCGGGCCAGCGGTTTGCTGCCGTTGGTTAATGATACGACTTTATGACAGGTGGTTTTTCCCAAAGTTGATTTGATCGATGGGTAATTTCGCTTATTATTTTAGTTGTAATAGGAAATTTAATTACATTAGAGGTGCCAAATGGGTGTTTTGGACAAGATTGATCTGGCGGTTCTGCGCGAAGTTGCTGTGAATGGCCGGATTACGGTTACGGATCTGGCGCATCGCGTCGGACTATCGAAAACACCCTGTGCCCTGCGTCTGCGACGGCTGGAAGAAAGTGAACACATCCTTGGTTATCGGGCGATCCTTCATCCGGAAAAAATGGGGGCCAGCCATATTGCGTTTGTTCAGGTGATCCTGACCGATACCAAGACCGAGGCGCTTAATGCATTCAACAAGGCCGTGCGGGACGTACCTGAAATCGAGCAATGCCACATGATCGCGGGGGCGTTTGATTACCTGATCAAGGTGCGCAGCCGCGATATTGGTGATTATCGCCGTGTGCTGGGCGAGAAGATTTCCGAACTGCCATATGTGTCGCACACATCGACCTTTGTTGTGATGGAAGCAGTCAAGGACAGCTATTCGTTATAGCCTTCTGGCTTTCTGGCGACGAAAGCGCAAAAGCGACAGAAATGCAGGATAAAACTGCAAGTTTAATAACCTGTATTTTTAATCTTGACCAAATGATCAGGATTGGACATGCTGTATCTGTCAGAGAGAGGCATCTGTACGCGCTATCAAACGGGAATAACCCGAACTCCATAAAAGCGCGGCAGATCAAATACTGGGAAACAGTTCGGCGGTAAGCCGGACGGATACGCCAAGAATGTCATTGATAGAAGATCCAGAGTTGGTCGGGCCCGCCCGTCCACATACGCCATAAATCCATCCGAAGCCCTTTGCGGCTTCCAGCGCGGCTGGTCTTTTGAGGATGCCATTCTTGTTTTGTCTCTCGCTGACGCCAGGAGAGGACGCCTTTTTGGCAGGGAGACAAAACATGACCATCTTGCAGGGCAAGCAAGTTTCGAAATCAGGTGCGATCCATGGCTCGGGTCATATCGGCCATAATGATACCGATGACGGATTTTCCGATCTGCATCCGGCCTATTCCACCTTGCAGGCCATGGCTGAAAGCAATCGCTGCCTGTATTGCTATGACGCGCCATGCGTTACGGCATGCCCGACATCAATTGATATTCCGGGCTTTATCCGCAAAATCAGCACCGGCAACCCGGACGGGGCGGCAAAAACCATCCTGTCGGCCAATATCATGGGTGGCACCTGTGCACGTGCCTGCCCGACGGAAGTGCTGTGCGAACAGGCCTGTGTGCGTAATGTGTCCGAAGATGTCGCCGTCGAAATCGGTAGCCTGCAACGTTTTGCGGTTGATCATCTGATGGCGCGGGCTGATTTGCCCCATCCGTTCAAACGTGCCCCTTCGACTGGCAAGCAGATTGCTGTTGTCGGCGCTGGTCCGGCGGGGCTTTCGTGCGCACATCGTGCGGCGATGCTGGGCCATGATGTCACGGTGTTCGAAGCCAAGGCGAAGCCGGGCGGGCTTAATGAGTATGGTCTTGCGGCTTACAAAATGACCAATGATTTCGCCCAGCGCGAGGTTGAATTCCTTTTGGGGATTGGCGGTATCCGGATCGAATATGGCAAGGCACTTGGCCGTGACATCAGTCTTGGGGCTTTGCGTGACGGATATGATGCGGTGTTCGTTGGTGTGGGCCTTGGTGCGACCAACGAGCTTGGCCTGCCGGGTGAGGCATTTGACGGTGTAGATGATGCGATTGCCTTTATCGAGCAGCTTCGTCAGACCGAACCGAAATCCGATATGCCGGTTGGCAATAATGTGATCGTGATCGGCGGTGGCAACACTGCAGTTGATGCCGCCATTCAGGCCAAACGCCTTGGTGCCGACGAAGTCACATTGGTCTATCGCCGTGGGGCCGAACATATGTCGGCGACCGAATATGAACAGGAATTGGCCAAGATCAATGGAGTGATTGTGCGCCACTGGGCCAAGCCGATTGCGATCAAGGCAAATGGTAAACTCATCGGCATGGAGTTCGAGAAAACGGAACTTCGGGGCGGCAAGCTTGTCGGTACCGGCGAGAAGTTTGAAATCCGCGCCGATCAGATCCTGAAGGCCATCGGGCAGAAAATCAAAACAGATGACCTTGCCGGAATGGAAATTGCCGGGGGCAAGATCGTGGTCGATGAAAATTACCAGACAACCGCCTCTGGCATCTTTGCCGGTGGGGATTGCATCAAAAGTGGCGAGGACCTGACAGTTCAGTCGGTCGAAGACGGCAAACAGGCCGCAATTGCCATCGATGCGTTCCTTAAAACCGCATAAGCCAGAAAGGGAGAGAGAAAATGGCTGATCTAAGCTGCAAAATTGCCGGGATTGATTCACTCAACCCCTTCTGGCTGGCCTCCGCACCGCCGACCGACAAGAAATACAACGTTGTTCGCGCATTTCAGGCCGGATGGGGCGGGGTTGTCTGGAAGACGCTGGGGATTGATCCGCCAGTGGTTAATGTATCGTCGCGCTATGGCGCACATCATGACCAGAACCGCCGTTTGCTTGGTATCAACAATATCGAACTGATTTCCGACCGGCCGCTTTCGGTCAATCTTCAGGAAATCCGCGAATGTCGTAAAGAATATCCCGACCATGTGATCATCGGATCGATGATGGCCCCGATTGAAGAACGGGCATGGAAGGATTTGGCACAACAGATCGCCGAAAGCGGCGTACACGGAATAGAACTTAACCTTGGCTGCCCGCACGGCATGTGCGAGCGCGGCATGGGATCGGCCATCGGGCAGGTGCCTGAAATGGTCGAACAGGTCACCCGCTGGGTCAAGGATGCGGTCAATATTCCGGTCTTTACGAAGCTGACGCCAAACATCACCAATATCCTGTGGTCGGCAGAGGCCGCACTTAAAGGTGGGGCGGATGCCGTGTCGCTTATTAACACCGTTAACTCGATCATTTCGGTCGATCTTGACAGCATGGTTCCCGAACCGATTGTTGATGGCAAGGGTACGCATGGCGGTTATTGCGGATCGGCAGTAAAGCCGATTGCCCTTAACATGGTGGCCGAAATTGCCCGCACGCCGGAAACCCGCGATCTGCATATTTCCGGTATCGGTGGGATTACCACATGGAAAGACGCCGTTGAATTCATGGCGCTGGGATCAAATGCGGTGCAGGTCTGCACGGCTGCAATGATTTATGGTTTCCGGGTTGTCGATGATCTGATCGATGGCATGAGCCAGTGGATGGATGACAAGGGTTACACCAGTGTCGAACAGTTCACGCGTGCAGCCGTGCCGCAGGTCGCGAACTGGAACGAGCTTAACATGAATTTCGATACCAAGGCGGTGATCAACCCCGACAATTGTATCGAATGTGGTCGTTGTCATATCGCGTGCGAGGATACATCACATCAGGCGATTGCGATGAATGTGAAGGAAGACGGACACCGTGAGTTTGTTGTCATCGACGAGGAATGTGTTGGTTGCAACCTTTGCTATCACATTTGTCCGGTGCCTGATTGCATCACCATGGAGCCGGTCAAAACTGACAAGCCTTACATGACCTGGCCGGAACATCCGCTTAACCCGATGCGGCAGGCTGCCGAGTAATCCCAAGCCGGAAGACAGACAAAAGGATATCTAAATGACCGTTCAACCAAGTGTGCGCAATCTGTCGATCAATGGCGACCGGCTTTGGGACAGTCTGATGGAAATGGCAAAGATCGGCAAAACCGCTAAGGATGGCGTTTGCCGATTGGCGCTGACCGATCTGGATCGTGAGAGCCGAGACTTGTTCATCAAATGGTGCAAGGCCGAGGGTTGCACGATCCGCATCGACAAGATGGGCAATATCTTTGCGCGCCGTGAAGGACGCAATCCAGATCTGCCGCCGGTGGTGATGGGAAGCCATCTGGACAGCCAGCCGACAGGGGGCAAATATGATGGTGTTTATGGCGTGCTTTCGGGGCTTGAAGTAATCCGGGCTCTGAACGAAGCCAAATACGAAACCGAAGCACCTCTTGAAGTCGTTTGCTGGACCAACGAAGAAGGGTCGCGCTTTGCCCCGGCGATGGTCGCATCGGGCGTGTTTGCTAAAGTTTTCGACCTTGAATACGGTCATTCACGGGCCGATGTCGATGGCAAGACGATGGGCGAGGAATTGAAGCGTATCGGCTATCTTGGCGATGACGAAGCCACGATTGATGCCCATCCGATGGGGGCCTATTTCGAGGCACATATCGAGCAGGGCCCGATCCTTGAAGACGAAGGCAAGGATATCGGCATTGTCACCGATGCACAGGGGCAGCGCTGGTATGAAATCAAATTCACCGGTGTCGAAGCACATGCTGGACCGACCCCGATGAAAACCCGTAAGGATGCGTTGCTGGGGGCGGCCCGGGTGGTTGATCTGGTCAACAGGATCGGTCTGGATCGATCCCCACTGGCCTGTGCCACGGTTGGCATGATGCAAATCCATCCGAACTCACGCAATGTTATCCCGGGTGAGGTGTTCTTTACCGTTGATTTCCGCCATCCAGATGACGCGGTCCTGGCCGATATGGATAAGGCTCTGCGCGATGGTGTTGATAAAATTGCCTCCGAAATCGGCCTTAAAACCGAGTTTGAGCAGATTTTCTATTACGCGCCGGTTCCGTTTGACAAAACCTGCGTCGACGCGGTTCGCAATGCCGTTGAAATCAGTGGATATTCCGCGCGGGAGATTGTGTCGGGTGCGGGGCATGATGCCTGCTATCTTGCGCAGGTAACCCCGACCGCGATGATCTTTATCCCGTGTGTCGATGGTATTTCCCACAATGAGATCGAGGAAGTTCACAAGCACTGGTCAGATGCGGGCGGGCAGGTTCTGCTGCATGCCGTTCTGGCCAAGGCCGACGAGACGGTCATGACACAATCGGTTTAGACCGATATCAACCACCTCCCGTGAATACTCCAGACTGGACCGGCCTCTGTGCCGGTCTTTTTTTGTCAGTTGCTGTTAGATTTGGGCAGGTGAAAGGCAACCCATTCGGAAAGCTGCCCGGTGTCGTTCAGTTCAGTGATCAAGTCGTTGATCCGGGCGACATGCCGCACGCACGGGCTGCTGCGCGAAAACATGAATTGAACTTCGTTCACGGCCAGTGGTGGTTCAATGGCAATAACCTGTTGGTCGATGCCGTCAATCGCGACATTGGCCATGCCGTCATATCGCCCGAGCAATACATAATCGACCCGACCGTTCATCAGGATATCGAATATGCGGTTGCCGGTTGGTGAATAAATCATGTCGAGCCTATCGGTGGCAAACCGGTCAATGAAATCGCCGTAGCTTCCGCCTTGGGGGCGCGCACCGCTGTGACCGATGAGGCTGTCTATGCTATGAACTGAAAATTGCCGGTCAACATGCTGAAAGACCATCACATCATCGGATGCATAAGGAAGTGAATAAATGAAAGTCATCGCGCGTTCGGCTGTGTAATAGGCACCCGCCATCACATCGATTTCACCGGCTTCGAGCATCTGGATCGACCGGTTCCATGGGACTTCAAGATGCACTTTCAGGCTGATATTATTTTCCTGTGTGTATCGACGCAGGATATCAATCGAAATACCTTGCGCGTGGCCGTTACTGCCTAAGTAAGAGATCGGTTCCCATCCTGCGGCACCGCCAACAACAATCTGTTTGCAGGCATCAGATGCGGCATGGGCATGATTGATGATTGCGGACAGGACAATGCAAGGCAGGACAAGCATAGGCATGACGCCCAATCGGATCGCGTACAAGAATACGCGTTGAAAATACATGCTTACCCCCCCTGAAAACCGATCAGTGTTTGTCGATTTCAGATTTGGAAGCAGAGTATCTTTTACAACTATTCGTTAGTGTGGGGACGGGCAGGCAGCTTTGTTGCGCCGGTTGCCTTTAAGACAGGCCAACACCCTTTAGAATGATGCGCACGACATTTTCCTTGGCCTCTGCGAATTGGGTATCCGACAGCGGTTGATCGTTGTTGAAGATTTCAATCTGGCGGGCAAAGTCGGCGTAATGCTGGGTCGTGGCAAAGATCATATACATCAGCGAGTAGGGCTCAACCTTGTCCATTTTCCCCTCGGTGATCCAACGATTGATCACCACTACACGGCTATCAAGCCAGTTTTTGACAGTGGTTGAAATGTAATCGGATGAAAATTTTGCCCCACGGATGATTTCATGCGCCCAGACGCGTGAACCATGCGGGCGGGCACGCGACAAATCCATTTTGGCTTCAATATAGCCGCGCAGGATTTCGGCCGGGTCGGAACTATTTTCAAATGTCATTGCTGCTTCAAGCCAATGATCGCAAATGTCTTCCATGATACGGCGATAAAGGGCTTCTTTGGTGCTGAAATAGTAATGCACATTGGCCTTGGGTACATTGGCAATTTCGGCGATCCGCGCGGTGGTTGCTCCCTTGAAGCCGTAATCGGCAAAAACCAGTTCGGCAGCGGCGAGAATTTGCTCTTCGTTTTCCTGACGAATGGCGGCCTTGTGTGCACCGTTCAGTCCGGATTTGATTGCAGTCATCGACGTTCCCCGAAATTGCGTCATTTATCTTGACCGTTTGGTCAGGTTAAAATAATCTCTACTTTAGATACTAAAAAGCAAGCTTAAAATACGCGCCGAACCAACCGGGTATGTCCAAAATTTTGAACAACACCGGTGAAAGATAAACAGAAATTCGGTGCCGTAAACAAAAATCAGGGTCGCTGAAATGGCATTTGGCAGTCGAAAATTCGAAACCAGTTCCCGGTGACTTTAAAGCGCTAGTGCATGGGAGATTCCCGTGCTAACGATTTTTTCTGCACCCTTATCAGGTGTAGTCCAAACTGCCCTATGTGCGACATATCGCTCAGTCGGGGCGGTCTGGCTATTTAATAAAGTCGGACATTGATTTGGCCCGCCAAAACGATGTCAGGGAAGCACAAGAAAGGTACGGGAGACCTTTTTATGACAGCCACCACGAAAATCAGCCGACCGAACGATCTTTCGGCATTCTGGATGCCGTTTACGGCGAACCGCCAGTTCAAGCAGGCCCCACGCATGCTTGTCAGCGCGGAAGGCATGTATTACCAGACCGATGACAACCGCCAGATTCTGGACGGTACTGCAGGACTTTGGTGCTGCAACGCTGGTCACAAGCGCCCTAAGATCGTCGAGGCGGTCAAGGCACAGATGGACGAACTGGATTATGCCCCGGCATTCCAGATGGGGCATCCCAAGGCGTTCGAGCTTGCCAGCCGTCTGGCGCAGCTTATGCCGGGCGATCTGAACCATGTTTTTTATACCAATTCCGGATCTGAATCGGTTGAAACCGCGCTTAAGATCGCGATTGCCTATCACCGGGCACGAGGGGACGGGCAGCGGACCCGATTGATCGGTCGTGAGCGCGGCTATCACGGTGTCAATTTCGGCGGTATTTCGGTCGGTGGTATTTCGGGCAACCGAAAGACCTTTGGACAGATGCTGGGCGGGGTTGATCATATCCGCCATACCTATCTGCCTGATGAAAACGGTGTTACCCGCGGCATGCCGGAACATGGTGCGTTTCTGGCCGATGATCTGGAACGCATTTGCGCACTGCATGATCCGTCAACTATCGCGGCCGTTATTGTTGAGCCGGTCGCAGGGTCGACCGGTGTTCTGATCCCGCCAAAGGGCTACCTGGAACGCCTGCGCGAGATATGCACCAAGCATGGCATTCTTCTGATCTTTGATGAAGTCATTACCGGTTTCGGTCGCCTAGGTGCCCCGTTTGCGGTGGATTACTTTGGTGTTCAGCCGGACATGGTAACGACGGCAAAGGGGCTTACCAACGGCACGATCCCCATGGGGGCGGTTTTCGCCACTGACGACATTCATGACACGTTCATGACCGGTCCGGAAAACATGATCGAGCTGTTCCATGGCTACACCTATTCGGGCAACCCGGTTGCCTGTGCGGCGGGCCTCGCGACGCTTGAAACCTATGAAGAAGAAGGCCTTTACACCAAGGGGCAGGAACTTGGCCAATATTGGGAAGATGCGGTTCACAGCCTGATTGATCTGCCGAAGGTCAAGGATATCCGCAACCTTGGTCTGATCGGTGCGATCGAACTTGAAAGCATCGAAGGCTTCCCGACCAAGCGGGCCTTTAGTGCATTCCTCAAGGCGTTCGAGAAGGGCATCCTGATCCGCACCACGGGCGATATCATTGCGCTTTCACCGCCGCTGATCATTGAAAAATCTCATATCGATCAGCTGTTTGGCACGCTGCGCGAAGTGTTGAAGGAAATTGACTAAGAACTGATTCCAGCTCTGCCCCATTGCGGGCAAGGTAGGCGAAAGCTGTTGGGAAACGTTACGTTTCACGATTTTCCGGTTTGCGTCCCATCATGGGAATTGGGGGCGCAGACCGGACCAAGCCACAAGATCGGCAAAAGCCGGCACATGGCACATATCAGATCAAGGAGGTATCTCGGATGTCTATGCTGAGAGGCGGACTGATTCAGATGAGCCTTAAGGGTTCAACCGAACAGTCGCCGGACGAAATTCGTCAGGCCATGATCGACGCGCATTTGCCCTATATCGAAGAGGCAGGGCGGCAGGGCGTGCAGGTTTTGTGTTTTCAGGAAGTGTTTACGCAGCCCTATTTCTGCCCCAGCCAGGACAGGAAATGGTATGACGCGGCCGAAGAAATCCCGAACGGCCCGACCACGCAACTGATGTGTGAACTGGCCAAGAAACACAAGATGGTCATCGTCGTTCCGATCTACGAGCAGGAAATTACCGGTGTGTATTACAACGCCGCCGCCGTGATTGATGCCGACGGGACCTATCTCGGCAAATATCGCAAAACCCATATCCCGCAGGTTGCCGGTTTCTGGGAAAAGTTCTTCTTTAAACCGGGTGTTTCGGACTGGCCGGTGTTTGATACCCAGTATTGCAAGCTTGGCGTTTATATCTGCTATGACCGGCATTTCCCCGAAGGCTGGCGTGCACTGGCGCTTAATGGCGCTGAATATATCGTCAATCCGTCAGCAACGGTGGCTGGGCTTTCGGAACATCTGTGGAAGCTGGAACAACCTGCATCGGCGGTTGCCAACGGATGTTATATCGGGGCAATCAATCGTGTTGGCCGCGAAATGCCTTGGGATATCGGTGAGTTTTACGGCCAAAGCTATTTCGTCAATCCGCGCGGCGTGATCGAGAAGGAAGCATCGCGCGATCAGGACGAACTGATCGTGCATGACATGGATATGTCCATGGTGCGTGAAGTCCGGAACACATGGCAGTTTTTCCGGGACCGTCGGCCTTCGACTTATACCCGCCTGACCGACGGCAACTGAGATTTTAACGGCGAACGGAGCATGTGCCCCGCTCGCCGTTTTGCTTTGACCGACATTTTATATTCCGGCGCCAAATGACCGGGCAAAAGACAAGTCGGCAAGGTTCAGGGCAACGACCCTGAGGGAGGCTTTAGAGAGACATTCGATCAGGGGATACCCCATGACGTTAAAAGCAGTCGTCAATAATGTGGCGCAAATGCCCGCATCCGCCGACGCAGTTGTTGATATTCAAAAACTGTCGTTGACCTTTCAAACCGCTGACGGGCCGGTCTATGCCCTGTCCGACGTTGATCTGACGATTGAACGTGGTGATTTCGTTTCCTTTATCGGCCCGTCGGGCTGCGGCAAAACCACGCTGTTACGCGTGATTGCCGATCTGGAGAAAGCCACGGATGGTGATATTTCGATCAACGGTGTTTCGCCGCAGGAAGCGCGTGAAAACCGTGCCTATGGCTATGTGTTTCAGGCCCCGGCATTGCTGCCATGGCGTTCGATTGAACGCAATGTGACCCTGCCGTTGGAAATTATGGAAATCCCCCGCGAAGAACGGATCAAACGGGGGCACGAGGCACTAAAACTTGTCGAACTGAACGGGTTTGAAAAGAAATTCCCGTGGCAGCTTTCGGGCGGGATGCAGCAACGTGCATCAATTGCGCGTGCGCTGAGCTTCGATGCAGATCTGCTTCTGATGGATGAGCCGTTCGGGGCGTTAGATGAAATTGTCCGCGATCATTTGAATGAACAGCTTCTGAAACTATGGGCCCGGACCAACAAGACGGTTGCCTTTGTCACCCATTCGATCCCCGAGGCAGTTTACCTGTCGACCAAGATCGTTGTGATGTCGCCAAGGCCGGGCCGGATCATTGATGTGATCAAAACCGATTTTCCGAAGGATCGCGGTCTTGATATCCGCGAAACACCAGAATTCTTGGAAGTGGCCCATCGTGTGCGTGAAGGGCTGCGGGCAGGGCATAGCTATGACGAGTAATGCCGCAACGATGAATGGTGCGATGGGCGGTGCATCGCTCTGGTCGCGTTTGATGTCCGGGCAGGCTGGCCCGGTGACGGTGGTTCTGATTGCGCTGTTTGTCATCTGGTATGTCGGGGCGGTGTTCATGAACGCGCCGACCCAGATTGATCGCTATAACCGCGCCGGCGAAACCTGGACAACGACTCGCTTGATCGAAGATACGCTGGCACAGGAACGGCCGATCCTTCCGGCCCCCCATCAGGTCGCGCAGGAAATGTATAAAACCATTTTTGCGACTTCGATCACGTCCAAACGGTCGCTGGTTTACCACACATGGGTGACGCTTTCATCGACCCTGCTGGGGTTTGTGATCGGTACAGCACTTGGCATTTTGCTGGCGGTCGGGATCGTTCATGTGGTGACACTTGAAAAAAGCCTGATGCCGTGGGTGATCTCATCCCAGACCATTCCGATTCTTGCCATTGCCCCGATGATCGTCGTTGTGCTCGGCGCGATTGGACTTAAGGGACTGGTGCCAAAGGCAATCATTTCGACCTATTTGTGTTTCTTCCCGGTGACGATCAGCATGGTCAAGGGCCTCCGTTCGCCGCAGGTGATCCAGCTTGATCTGATGCGGACCTATAACGCATCGAAATGGCAGACTTTCTGGTCGCTTCGCCTGCCATCGGCGATGCCTTATCTGTTTGCCAGCCTGAAGGTAGCGATTGCGATCAGTCTGGTGGGGGCAATTGTCGGTGAATTGCCGACGGGGGCGCAGGCTGGGTTGGGCGCGCGTCTTCTGGCCGGGTCGTATTACGGGCAAACCATCCAGATTTGGTCGGCATTGCTGACCGCGGCCTTTGTTGCCGCGATCATGGTGGTGATGGTTGGATGGTGTGAACGCCGTGTACTTGCCAGAATGGGAGTACGCGGATGACCAATATCAAACTTGATAAATTCTGTCTGGTTGCTGCGATTGCTGCCCTTTTGGCTTTGATCTTTCCGTTAACCGGAATTGATTCCGACAGCGGCAAACAGATCGCCTTTGTCAGCGACATTCCCGGAATTGCCGTTGCAATGGCGCTGTGTGTGATCACTGGTGCTGCCTTTACCTGGCTTGGTGTTGGTCGCATTCAGTATGCGGCAATCATCCTGGCGGTGGCGGTATTTGGCTGCTGGCAGGCGATTGGGGCCCTTTACGGTCAAGGGGTTGCCGGACATGCAGGAACCGGGTTCTGGCTGTTCATCCTGTCGCTTTGGGCATTTGTCTGGCGGGGGATTGATGTGGTTGCGCGTTATCGCAGCCTTGAAATGGCGAAACAGCAATCAGCCAATATTCTGGTGCCGATCGCGTTTGGCGTCTGGTTGCTGTTCCTTTGGGAAGTGATCGTGGCTGGCTTTGGCGTGCCGCAGGTTTTATTGCCTGCGCCGAGTGCCATCGGGCTTCGTTTCATCAGTTCGACCGACATTCTGGCTGCCGATTTCCATCAGACCTTCATCAAGGCCGTGATCAGCGGCTATGTGATTGGCTGCGGCAGTGCCTTTATCGTTGCGATTGCAGTCGACCGGGTGCCGTTCCTGAAACGGGGGCTTTTACCGCTGGGCAATATGGTGTCGGCGTTACCGATCATCGGTGTGGCGCCGATCATGGTGATGTGGTTCGGGTTTGACTGGCAATCGAAGGCGGCGGTGATTGTGATCATGACCTTCTTCCCGATGCTGGTAAATACCGTGACTGGATTGAATGCGGCAGGTGCGCTTGAGAAGGACCTGATGGCAACGTATGCGTCGGGTTACTGGTCAACCCTGTTCCGGTTGCGGTTGCCAGCAGCGATGCCGTTTGTCTTTAACGCACTTAAAATCAATTCCACGCTGGCGCTGATTGGTGCCATCGTTGCCGAGTTTTTTGGTACCCCGATCGTTGGCATGGGTTTCCGTATCTCGACCGAAGTCGGGCGGATGAATGTCGATATGGTTTGGGCGGAAATTGCATTGGCGGCCCTGGCGGGGACCGCCTTTTACGGAGCTGTGGCCTACGTCGAAAGAAAGGCGACGTCATGGCATCCGTCATTTCGGGTACGTCGCCATTAAAGGCATCAAAAGACGGCCCGTCGGGAGGACTTGACAATAACCTGAGGAGACATCGACGAATGAAGAAAGTATTTGCGACTGCGTTAGGGTTAAGTGTCGGTTTGACATCGCTCTCGGCGATGGCGGCGGACGAAGTCACCCTGCAGCTTAAATGGGTAACCCAGGCACAGTTCGCCGGTTACTATGTGGCGCTTGACAAGGGCTTTTACGAAGAAGCCGATCTTGACGTCACGATCAATCCGGGCGGTCCGGATATTGCCCCGCCGCAGGTTATTGCCGGTGGTGGTGCGGACGTGATCGTCGACTGGATGCCATCCGCACTGGCGTCGCGTGAAAAGGGTGTTGCATTGGTCAACATTGCGCAGCCCTTTGCCAAGTCAGGCATGATGCTCACCTGCCTTAAGGAGACCGGTGTTGAAAGCCCGGATGATTTCCCGGGTCGTACGCTTGGCGTCTGGTTCTTTGGCAACGAATATCCTTTCTTAAGCTGGATGTCGAAGCTTGGCATTCCGACCGATGGCGGCGAAAAAGGCGTTACGGTTCTTAAGCAGGGCTTCAACGTTGATCCGCTGCTGCAAAAGCAGGCCGATTGCATTTCGACCATGACCTATAACGAATACTGGCAGGTTATCGATGCCGGTATCACTGAAGATCAGCTTAAGGTCTTCAAATACGAAGATCAGGGGGTGGCGACCCTTGAGGACGGCCTTTATGTTCTTGAAGACAATCTGAAGGACGAGGCTTTCGTCGACAAGATGGGGCGCTTTGTTGCTGCGAGCATGAAGGGCTGGCAGTGGGCGAAGGAAAATCCGGAAGACGCTGCGATGATCGTTCTGGATAACGATGCAACCGGTGCCCAGACCGAAAAACACCAGATCCGCATGATGCAGGAAATCGCCAAGCTGCTTGATGACGATGGCAAACTTGACGAGGCGGCTTATCAGCGCACCGTGGATAGCCTTCTGTCGGGCGGTTCCGATCCGGTTATCACCAAAGAGCCGGAAGGCGCATGGACCCACGCCGTTACCGACAAGGCGTCGATGTAACGATCCGATCCCCCGGCAGGTGCAACAAACCTGCCGGGGGACAAACCATCTGACGAAACTGAAATCGGGCAGGGATGCCGGGGCTTTCCCGCAACTTTCCGGACCCTACGACAGACTGACAGACAAGGAGCCACCCATGTCCATGGTTATTCGTGGCGGAACAATCGTTACCGCCGATCTGACATACAAATCCGATATCCTGATTGAAAATGGCAAGATTGCCGCGATCGGTCAGAATCTGACCGGGGACAAGGTTGTTGATGCCGACGGTTGCTATGTCATGCCCGGTGGGATTGACCCGCATACGCATCTTGAAATGCCCTTTATGGGCACTTATTCCGAAGACGATTTTGAAAGCGGTACCAAGGCGGCGGTTGCCGGTGGTACGACGATGGTTGTCGATTTCTGCCTGCCGGCACCCAATCAGTCGCTGCTTGAAGCGCTTCAGGCGTGGGATAACAAATCGACCAAGGCGGTTTGCGATTATTCGTTCCACATGGCAATCACCTGGTGGGGCGAACAGGTCTTTGACGAGATGAAAATCGTTGTCGAGGAAAAGGGCATCAACACTTTCAAGCATTTCATGGCCTATAAGGGCGCGTTGATGGTTGATGATGACGAAATGTTCGCATCTTTCTCGCGCTGTTCGGAACTTGGCGCGATGCCATTGGTGCATGCCGAAAACGGCGATGTGGTTGCGACCCTTCAGCAACGTCTGCTTGATGCGGGCAATAACGGGCCCGAGGCACATGCCTATTCCCGCCCTGTCGATGTCGAAGGCGAAGCGTGCAACCGTGCGATCATGATTGCCGATATGGCCAATGTGCCGCTTTATATCGTGCATGTGTCCTGTGAACCGGCACACGAAGCCATTCGTCGCGCGCGAGCCAATGGCAAACGCGTGTTTGGCGAACCGCTGATTCAGCATCTGATTCTGGATGAAAGTGAATATGCGAACGCGGACTGGGATCACGCGGCCCGTCGCGTCATGTCCCCGCCTTTCCGCAGCAAACTGCATCAGGATGGTCTGTGGAACGGTCTGGCATCCGGTAGCCTGCAGGTCGTTGCAACTGACCATTGTGCCTTTACGACAAAGCAGAAACGCATGGGTGTTGGTGATTTTACCAAAATCCCGAACGGGACTGGTGGTCTTGAGGACCGCATGCCATTGCTGTGGACCTATGGGGTGAATACCGGTCGTCTGACGATGAATGAATTCGTGGCAGTGACCTCGACCAATATCGCCAAAATCCTGAATGTCTATCCGCGCAAGGGCGCAATCCTTGTGGGTGCTGATGCGGACCTTCTCGTCTGGGATCCGAAGGCGTCGAAAACCATCACTGCCAAACATCAGCAGTCTGCCATCGATTACAACGTGTTCGAAGGACATGAAGTCACCGGTCTACCGCGCTACACCATCAGTCGTGGCAGGATTGCCGCCGAGGAGGGCGTTGTCGTTGGCAAATGCGGAGATGGGGAGTTCATCCCGCGTGAACCGTATCCGGCGGTTAACAAGGCGCTGTCGAAATGGAAGGAACTCACGTCTCCGCGCAAGGTGGAACGCAGTGGAATTCCAGCGGGCGTGTGATTTAATCCGCTCCCAAGGGAATTTGGAAAGCGGGCGGCCTGAGGGCCGCCCGTTTTTATTCAGGCAGGTTGGAAAAGCTTTAGCCCGATAATTCCTGCAAGGATCAGGCCGACGGACATGATCCTCACAAAGCTAAGGACTTCGCCAAGGACGATTATGCCAAATATCACCGCGCCAACCGCACCGATCCCGGTCCATATCGCGTAAGCGGTGCCAAGTGGAATGCTGCGCATGGCAAAGGTCAGAAGCCAGAAGCTTCCGGCCATGGTAATCAGGGTGAAAATTGTCGGAACGGGTCTGGTAAAACCATCGGAGTATTTAAGGCCAGCAGCCCAAAAAACTTCGAGGATCCCGGCCAAAAGCAATGCAATCCAAGCCATAACGGCCTCCTTGTTCAAAGGGGCCGTCCCCGATCGTCATCATCAGGCGTATTCGGTCGTCCGATCGCGTGACAGCCAAGCTGTCATTGTCTTTGACCCCGATATAGGGGCAAAATACCCCCACGGCAAATGCCCCTTGGGCAATGCTGCCATGCCACCCTGATCAGAATAAACGGACGTAATCCCGCCGATGTCAGCCAAAGCATACAGCATATCCAATCACCCGAAAGTCGCCGGATTGATCCTTGCCGGGGGCGAGGGACGACGTATGGGCGGAAACAAGCCGTTTCGTGAACTGGCAGGCAAGCCATTGATTGCGCATGCGATCAGCGCAGCGGCCCGGCAATGCAACCATCTGATGATTTCAAGTAACCAAGACGCATCGTTGTTTGCAGCATTCAATTTGCCGGTCATTCTGGACAAACCCGAAACGGGGCACGGGCCGTTGGGCGGTATTCTGGGGGGATTGTCGGCATTGCCCGATGATATCGACTGGCTGGTCTCGTTCCCGGTCGACTGCCCGATTGTGCCCGATGATATGGCCCTGCAATTGATCAAGGCTGCGACAGATGCGGGAAAAAAAGCAGCCTTTGCCAGTCATGCCGGGCGGCATCATTATCTGTCGGCCGTTTGGCATCGTGATACGGGCGAGATCATTATGCGTCAATTGGCGGCAGATGACCGCCGTGTTGGCGGGGCCTTGCACGTTGCCAATGCTGTTGTCGTCGATTTCCCGGTTGAACCGGGGCAAAGTACGCCCTTTATCAATATCAATACACCAACCGACCTGAATGCAATGGATGCCGTTCTGGCAGGCCTCATCAATCTGTCTGATCGATAATCAGCGAACGGCACAGGGGCGCCAAGGCTTCCATGCTTTGTAATCGGCAAAGAAGTCAGACAGGAACTGGTCGACATTGGCGCGGTTTTGAGCGCGTGCGGCGGGTTTAAGGTCCTCGTCATATTTCGCGCAGGTTCGCTCGACCGCCATGCCGATTTCTTTCCAATCGACATTGGCGGCATGGCCGGGCAGGCCGGATGCGATTGCACACCAGCCGACAGCCCCGACGCGGTCATCCTTTTCGCGCGATATTTCGGCAAGATAGGCGGCAGCGCGCAGTTCGCCTTTTTCAGCCGCGGCGGAAAGATAGCTGATGCGGTCTTCGTCATTTTCGGCAAAGCGGGTGGCAAGCAGGGTTGCCGCCCGCGGGTCGCCTTCGTTCCAGGCATCCGTCAGGAGTTCTTTTGCATGCGCCTTGTCGCCTTGGTCAATCGCATCAAGGGCAAGCCACAGCATGGCCTGTGTCTGTTTTTGTTCGGCGGCGGTCATGTAAAGCGACTTGATGTTTTCCTTATCACCATTCGTTGCTTCCAACCGGCGGGCAAGAACCATGCTGGCATCCGGTTGGGCACTGCTGGCGGCTGCTTCCATCATGGCCCAGCCCGCTGACTGATCGGTTGGAACACCGATGCCGTTGATCATCTGGCAGGACAGCAGATATTGCGCGGTGGCATTGCCTTGTTCGGCAAGCGGCGCAAAGGTTTTGGCCGAGGATTCGAAATTGCCGTGACGATAGGAATTCACCCCTTCATCAAGCGGGGAAGCGGCAGTTGCCGTCACCATCAGGCATAGTGTGACGCCTGCCGTGACGGCAGAGAATTTCAGGATATGCGCGATCGAATTTTTCATGCTGTTTCCTGTGTATCGTTTTTTGTTGGCTAATGAAACCGGACGAAAAAATTCCGGGACCCGACCGTGACGTTCGGGGGAAGGGCATCCTTATCGGGCCCCGGATAGGTGCGCTCACGGGAGGGAGGCTTCATTGATGGTTTCATTGCCTTGCTGTCGTGTTGCTGCCGTTTGCTCGGACCGGATGGAGTCAAGGAAGTCGCGCACGCGTTTCCCGAGGTCGTCCGATTGATGACGCAGGCGATCTGTTGCCTGACGCAGGCCATCGACGGCCTGCAGATTGTCGCCTGCGGCGGTGCTGACCTGTGCAATCGTCTCATTCATTTCGCTGGCGGCGGTGGCGGATTGTTCGACGTTGCTGGCGATTTCGGCGACAAATTCCTGCTGTTCGTCGACGGCCGCCGACATTTCGCCGACCGTTTCGTGAATGCCGGTGATGCTGTCGCGGATGGTGGCGATGGCCTGTACCGCGACACCGGTTGTTGTCTGGATACCGGTGATGCGCTGGGCAATCCGGTCGGTTGCCATGCCGGTCTGATTGGCAAGGTTTTTGACCTCTTGTGCCACGACGGCAAAGCCTTTGCCTGCGTCGCCTGCACGGGCGGCCTCGATCGTTGCATTCAGGGCCAAAAGGTTGGTCTGGGCGGCGATATCCTGAATAAGGTTAAGGATTTCACCGATTTCCTGCGCGCCGGTTTCAAGTTCGTGCATCGTGTCGCTGGTTTGACGGGCAGCATCGACTGCGTTGGTCGCGGCATTCACCGACTGCTGGGCACGAAGGCCGGTATCACGCACGCGTTCGGACAGCGATTGCGCCGCCTCGGAAACGGACGCCATATTGATCGATATTTCCTCGGACGCACCGGCAACGCCGGTGGCATTGCTGGATGCGATTTCTGCCTGTTCACGCACCTGATTGGATGTTGTCTGGATGTTTTCGGCTTCGCGTGACACATCCTTTGCGACCTGCATCACCGATGCCTCGAACGCGTCGGCCAGTTCCAGCATGGCGCGGCGACGTTCGGTTTCGGCGATTTCGCGTTCGCGGGCGACATTTTCCTCGGCCCGCTGGGCGGCAAGGCTTGTTTCACGGAACTGGCCGAGAATTTCGGCCATGCGACCGATTTCATCGCGACCGGTATCGCGAACCTCGGTCGAAAGATCGCCATTCGCCACACGGCGCATGCCGTCAATGACGCGGAGCAGGCGTTTGATCAGGTTACCCCGGACATAGAAAATCAGGATCAGAAGCGAGATCACCAGAACCGCAATACCGATCAGGGCAATCACCTGCTGATCGCGAACCACCTGCGACAGGGCATTCGCTGCACTGTTATCGACCTCAAGACGTTTGGCATCGACCAGTTGTTCGATGGAGGCGCTCAGCGCTTCGGCGCTGGTCAGGGTGGCGTCAAGGGTTTGCTCGGTTTTGTACTGATTATCCCATTCGGTTTCACGCAGATCAAAAACGCTGTCTTTGCCAGCACCATAAACCATCAATGCCTCGGCCAGTTTTTTGATCTGGATGCCATCATTGTTATCGGGCAGTTTTTCCAGTGCGTCCGAAATGCGAAGTTCCGCCCAGCTCCACTGATTGCGGACTTCGTCCATGGCATCGCCTTCTGGCACGGCGATGGCTGCGGTCAGCATGCCGAATGCAAGGTTCACATTGGCGCGGATTTCCGAAATTAGCTGGGAAAATTTGATGGTTTCTTCAAGCTCGCCCGCTGCATCGCTATTGCCCCCGGCAATACGCGATATGCCGCGCGATACATCGATATCGACAACCTCGACCAGCGGATTGATGAATTCCGAAAGGTCGCTATAAGCAAAGACCATATCAAGAGTCAGATCACCACGCTGCCTTTCAAGTTCAAGCCGCTGCATGGTCAATTCATGAAGCGTATTACGGCGGGCAACAATATCGTCAAGCTGCGCGGTCAGGGTTTCAATCGCATCGACGGTAACGGTTTGTGTCGGCTCCCCGATCTGCTCCTGCGCTTGATCTGGATTCTGATTTGGTATTTCGGTGTTACCTGCATTTGCGTCAGTTTCGGCATCCGCCGCAGCGACGGGCAGCATCAGGGGTTCCGGATTGGTTACGGCAATTTCGCCAAGGCGGGTGCGGGCGTCACTGATCAGGGCATCAAGGCGTGCCTCGGTTTCAGCCAGTTCATCGGCATTGCGGGATGTGGCCAGAACCGGTGCCTGAGCCGCCAGTCCAACACCATCCATGGCAAGTTCCATCTGCCGGATGATTGAAGGCAGGCTGTCGGTGGTGATGTCGGCGACAAGTGCCCGACTGTTGCCAAACGAGATCCAGGAAACCACCGATGAAATACCGGCCAGTACCAGAATCAGGGCAAAAGAAGCCATGAGCCGACCTTGAATGCCAAGGCCAGCGCGACGTTTTTTTATCGCGGTATTCACTGTTTCCTCCCTGTCTTGCCCGCCATGAGCCAGACATTCCCCTTACGGGGTCTTGCATCCGGTTTGCCAGATGTCCCGGGTTTTTATCGATCCATAAAGCTGGATCGTGCTTTGAAATCGGTATGAACAAATAAGCTGTCGGAAAAATCGGCGGGACGGCCGGGGATGATAGATCATCCCCGGCACCCCCAGTTGTGTGGCCAGGATTATTTCTGGGCCGCACTCCATTCCGCGATCAGATCGTCGTATTTGACAGTCTCACCCTGCGGTTTTTCGTTATCAAGTTTCGGCTTCGGAGCACCGGGCTGGTCGAACCAGTACTGTGCATCCTGTTCCTCGTTCAGTTTCGGAGCGCATTCGCCACCGATGCCTGCACGTTCAAGACGTTCCAGAACGCGGTCCATTGCCGTTGCAAGGTTATCCATGGCTTCCTGCGGGGTCCGTTCGCCGGTTACAGCTTCGGCAACGTTCTGCCACCAGAGCTGAGCCAGTTTCGGGTAATCCGGAACGTTGGTACCGGTCGGCGACCACTGGACGCGGGCCGGGGAACGATAGAATTCAACCAGACCGCCCCAGTTCGGCGCGATGTCACTCATGGCCTGGGTATCCAGGTCAGACTGACGGATCGGGGTCAGACCGGTCAGGGTCTTTTTCAGCGAGGTTGTTTTCGAGGTCACGAACTGTGCGTACAGCCATGCTGCCTGACGGCGTTCCGGCGGGGTGGACTTCATGAGAGTCCAGGAACCCACGTCCTGATAGCCGAGCTTCATGCCTTCCTCCCAGTACGGGCCGTGCGGCGAAGGTGCCATACGCCATTTCGGCGTGCCATCTTCGTTCACAACCGGGGTGCCTTTTTTCGCCATGTCGGCGGTGAAGGCGGTGTACCAGAAGATCTGCTGGGCGATCTGGCCCTGTGCCGGAACCGGGCCGGCTTCGCCAAAGGTCATGCCGGCCGCTTCTGGCGGGGCATAGGCTTTGAGCCAGTCGATGTATTTGGTCAGAGCGTAAACAGCCGCCGGGCCGTTTGCCGCACCACCACGGGTCACGCTGGAACCTGCAGGTGCGCAGCCTTCAACGCGAATACCCCATTCATCAACCGGAAGACCGTTCGGGATGCCCTTGTCTCCAGCGCCAGCCATCGAAAGCCACGCGTCAGTGAAGCGCCAACCCAGGGAAGGGTCTTTTTTGCCGTAGTCCATGTGACCATAGACTTTTTTACCGTCGATTTCTTTCACGTCATTGGTGAAGAATTCGGCGATGTCTTCGTATGCCGACCAGTTGACCGGAACACCTAGGTCATAGCCGTATTTGTCCTTGAACTGCTTCTGCAGGTCTTCACGCTGGAACCAGTCATAGCGGAACCAGTAAAGGTTCGCGAACTGCTGGTCGGGAAGCTGATAAAGTTTGCCATCCGGACCGGTGGTGAAGGACAGGCCGATGAAGTCTTCAAGGTCGAGTGTCGGCGAGGTAACGTCCTTGCCTTCGCCAGCCATGAAGTCGGTCAGCGGAACGACCGCATCGTAACGCGAATGCGTGCCGATCAGGTCGGAGTCATTGATGTAGGCGTCATAAATGTTACGACCGGACTGCATTTGGGTCTGCAGTTTTTCGATCACGTCGCCTTCACCGATCAGGTCATGGGTCAGCTTGATCCCGGTGATTTCCGAGAAGGCTTTGGCCAGAACCTTGCTTTCATATTCGTGCGTGGTGATGGTTTCGGACACCACGTTGATTTCCATGCCGCGGAACGGCTCGGCTGCCTTGATGAACCATTCGAGTTCGGCCATCTGGGCATCTTTATCAAGGCTCGACGGCTGGAATTCGCTATCGATCCATTTTTTTGCCGCGTCGGTGTACTGGTCTGCTGCTGCCGGATTGGCAAAGACTGCAAGACCGAGTGCGACCGCAACTGCACTGCCTTTAATAATGGCAGAGGAGCCTTTGGCTTTGACGATCATGTCGTTCCTCCCTGGTTGTCTTCCATTGCACTTCCGGAAAAATCCGGTTCACCAGCGATGGGGGAAGACAGTACCCGTCGTGGTGAATGACGACAGGAACGGCACCGTTGCAGGACACGGTACCGTTCCGGATTATTCAGCCCCAGCGCATCACGATGATGAGCCAGAAAAGGGCAACGATTGATGCGATCCAGATGGCGGCATCGCTAAATGCCATAAAACCAAGATGGATATAGGCCGCACCAAGCAAACCGATGAAAAGGCGATCCCCGCGGGTTGTCGTCAGGGGTAAAAAGCCCCGGCGTGGAACAGTCGGCGAGACTGCCTGCCATATTCCCATTCCGATCAGCATCAGGATGATGCAGGAAAAGAACACGGCGGTAATCGGGGTCCAGGCCATCCAAGTCATTGTTTTATTCCTTCCTGTTTTCCGATTACACGCGACCCATCGCGAAGCCCTTGGCGATGTAGTTGCGAACGAACCAGATCACCAACGCGCCAGGCACGATTGTCAGAACACCCGCGGCCGCCAGAACGCCCCAATCAAGCCCCGATGCCGAAACGGTACGGGTCATGGTGGCCACGATCGGTTTGGCATCGACCGACGTCAGGGTGCGGGCCAGCAACAGTTCAACCCAGCTGAACATGAAGCAGAAGAAGGCCGTCACACCGATGCCCGAACGGATCAGCGGAATGAAGATCGTGGTGAAGAAGCGCGGGAAGGAATAACCGTCGATATAGGCGGTTTCATCGATTTCTTTTGGAATGCCCGACATGAAACCTTCGAGGATCCAGACGGCCAGCGGCACGTTGAACAGGCAGTGTGCAAGCGCCACAGCTATATGGGTGTCAAACAGGCCGACACTTGAATAAAGCTGGAAAAACGGCAGCAGGAACACGGCAGGCGGTGCCATGCGGTTGGTCAGCAGCCAGAAGAACAGATGCTTGTCACCGGTGAAGTTATATCGGGAAAAAGCATATGCCGCGGGTAGGGCAACCAGAAGCGAGATCACAACGTTGATCCCGACATATATCATCGAGTTGATATAGCCTGAATACCATGCCGGATCGGTTAGGATGGTCGCATAGTTTGCCAGTGTCGGATTATCCGGGAACAGGGTCATTGCGCCCAGGATTTCTGAATTGGTCTTGATCGACATGTTGAACAGCCAATAGATCGGCAGCAACAGGAATACGATATAAAGAAGAAGTGCGATATGACGTTTCTGGAACCGCATTTTATTGTTCCTCCCGCTTTCCGGCGTTCATCACGACGGTATAGAAAACCCAGCAAACCAGCAGAATGATCAGGAAGTAGATCAGCGAGAATGCCGCAGCCGGACCAAGGTCGAACTGACCCACAGCAATCGTGACCAAAAACTGGCTGAGGAATGTGGTAGCCGTACCTGGCCCGCCGCCCGTAAGCACGAAAGGCTCGGTATAGATCATGAAGCTGTCCATAAAGCGCAGCAGAACACCGATCACGAGAACCGACTGCATTTTCGGAAGCTGGATAAACCGGAACACGGCCCAGTTCGATGCACCATCGATCTTGGCAGCCTGATAATAGGCATCCGGGATCGAACGAAGACCGGCATAGCACAGCAGGACAATCAGGCTGGTCCAGTGCCACACATCCATGACAAGAACGGTCACCCAGGCATCCATCGGGTTCTGGCTGTAATTATAGTCCATGCCAATCATGTTGAGTGCATAGCCGCCAAGACCGATATCGGCACGACCAAAAATCTGCCAGATGGTGCCGACCACGTTCCATGGAATAAGCAACGGCAAAGCCAGAAGAACCATGCAGGCCGAAACGCCCCAGCCTTTGCGTGGCAGTGTTAACGCTATGCCGATACCCAGCGGAATTTCGATGAACAGCACACTGCCGGTATAGATGATCTGACGGATCAGGGCATCGTGCAGGCGGCTGTCTTCAAGGACCTGACGGAACCAGTCCGCCCCGACAAAGAAACGGGTTTGCGGGTCGAAAATATCCTGAACCGAATAGTTCACAACCGTCATCAGCGGGATGATTGCGCTGATTGCGACGATAAAGAAGACCGGCAGGACGAGGAACCATGCCTTATTGTTGGTAATCTTGTTCATTTCCCCATCCCCCTCAAGCGACCAGCTGGCTGTCGGCGTAAAGCTTGGTCCATTCCGGTGCGAACCGGAGGATGCCGCTTTGGCCGGTGATCTGCTGATCTTCGCTGACCTTGACCTTCATTTCGGACGAGCCGAACCGGGTGGTTGCGATCTTGTATTGGCCGAGGTCTTCGACCTTGACGATATTGACCTGGATCCCGTTATCGCCTTCGGAACCGCTGTCGGTTTCGATGCGCAGGAATTCGGGGCGGATGCCAAGTTCAATTTGCCCGGATGCCTTGGAAACGGCTTCCATGTGGCGATCCGAAAGGGCGATGCGTTTGCCATCAATCCAGGCCGCACCGGCATCGATATTACACGGCATGATATTCATGCCCGGGCTTCCGATGAAGTAGCCGACAAAGGTATGGGCCGGATTTTCAAACAGTTCCTGCGGGGTACCAAGCTGCACGACCTTGCCGCCATACATGACAACGACCTTATCGGCAAATGTCAGGGCTTCGACCTGGTCATGGGTCACATAGACCATGGTCGGGCGCAGTTTGTTGTGAATTTCCTTGAGCTTGCGGCGCAGGACCCATTTCAGATGCGGGTCGATCACGGTCAGCGGTTCGTCAAACAGGATGGCCGAAACATCGTCGCGAACCAACCCGCGGCCAAGCGAGATCGTCTGCTTTTCATCCGCACCCAGACCACGCGCCTTTTGCTTCAGCTTGCCGGTCAGGTCGAGCATTCCGGCAATTTCGCGCACCCGTTCATCAACCCGTTTGGGATCAACACCGCGGTTACGCAGTGGAAAGGCAAGGTTTTCGTAAACGGTCATGGTGTCGTAAATGACCGGGAATTGGAAAACCTGCGCGATATTGCGTTCTTCGGGGGCCAGTTTGGTGACGTCCTTGCCATCAAACAGGACCTGTCCCTCGGACGGGGTCAGAAGGCCGGAAATGATGTTAAGCAAAGTCGTCTTACCGCAGCCCGACGGGCCAAGAAGGGCATAGGCCCCGCCATTTTCCCAGACATGTTCCATGCGGCGAAGGGCGTAATCCTCGTCCCCTTTGGGTTCGGGGAAATATGAATGCGCAAGGCTTTTAAGATCAATACGTGCCATTTTAATTCTCCAACCTCAGGCGGCCTTGCCGTTTTGAATTTCAACAGGCGGTGCCGCCACAAGGCGATCATTGGCGTCATAGGCAAACAGACGTTTGGGATCGACATAGAAGGTGGCCGCCTCGCCAAGCCGCGGGTTGTGGACACCTTCTTCCTGAATCACCCAGGAAACGTCGTTGAAATGAACATGGACAAAGGTTTCCGAGCCGGTGATTTCAGCCAGTTCAACCTGGCCCTGCATCGCCACGCATTCGGCACTGGTCTGATCGACCGACAGGTGATTGGCGCGAACTCCGATGGTGTATTGTCCATCGGTAAGGGCTGAAAGATGGCCGCTCAGCGGGACCTGATGGCCGCTTGCCAGATAGAGAGCACTATCACGGACCTCGGCCTTGACCAGGTTGATCGGCGGATCGGAAAAGATCAGGCCGGTCTCGACAAAGGCCGGATTGTGATAAACCTGTGTTGTCGGGCCAAACTGGGTTACGCGGCCTTCATGCATCACCGCACATTTACCACCCAGCAAAAGGGCTTCCATCGGCTCGGTGGTGGCGTAAACGACAATGGTGTCACGTTCCGCCAGAAGGTTCGGGATTTCCTCACGCAGTTCTTCGCGCAGTTTGTAGTCAAGGTTGACCAGCGGCTCGTCAAGCAGAAGCAGGGTGCAATCCTTGACCATGGCGCGCGCCATCGCAGTGCGCTGTTGCTGACCGCCCGAAAGTTCCTGCGGCAGACGATCAAGCAGATGTTCGATATGCATCAGTTCGGCGGTGGATTTTACGCGACGTTCGATTTCAGCCGCGTCGACACCCTGCAATTTCAAGGGGGACGCGATATTGTCATAGACGCTCATCGACGGATAATTGATGAACTGCTGATAGACCATCGCGACGTTGCGTTTCTGAACGGGCATGCCGGTGACATCGTTGCCATTGACGAGGATGCGCCCGCTGGTTGGTGGTTCAAGACCTGCCATAATGCGCATCAGCGTCGTTTTGCCCGCCAGGGTCCGCCCGAGAAGGACGTTAAATGATCCCGGCTCCAGAGACATCGACACGTCGTCGATGTGGGTTTCCCCTCCCACGGTCTTGGTTATGTTTTCAAGCGTAAGGGTCATTTCACATTTGTTCCTTCGCCCGTTTTCACGGCGTTATTCGATTTGGTTTCAGTTGCAAACCATTGCGCAATGGCGGTCTGAGCATCCTTTGACAGATGCAGGCCGAGTTTGGATCGGCGCCACAATACGTCATCGGCAGTACGTGCCCATTCCTGATCCGCCAGATAGCGCAGTTCGCATTCGTAAATATCATCGCCAAGATGCGTACCCAGCCCGGAAAGGTCGGATGCATCGCCAATGATGGTGTGGGTCAGTGTGCCGTAGTTTCGCACGTAGCGGTAGAGTTGAGCCGCCGGAATCCACGGAAATTTCTTTTGCATTGCAGCAAGATAGCTTTCGAAATCGCCATTTGGCATGTCGCCGCCCGGAAGGGCTACGCTATCAGTCCAGCGATCATCTGCAATCCCGAGATATGGGGAAAGTTTGCTCATCGCTGATTCAGCTAGCTTGCGATAGGTGGTGATTTTGCCGCCATAAATGTTCAGAAGCGGCGCACCCTTGTCGCCATTATCAATTTCAAGAACATAGTCGCGCGTGACCTGGGATGCATCTTCGGAGCCATCGCCATAAAGCGGACGAACGCCGGAATAGGACCAGGCGACATCGGTTGGCGAGATTTTATGCGCGAAATAGGTATTGGCCAGTTCGCACAGATAGCTGATTTCATCTGCGCTGATCGCAACCTTTGACGGATCGCCTTTATAATCGCGGTCCGTGGTGCCGATCAGGGTGAAATCCTGTTCGTAGGGGATGGCAAAAACGATACGGCCATCCGGATTCTGGAAAATATAGCAGTAATCATGGTCAAACAGCTTGGGCACCACGATGTGGCTGCCCTGAACCATGCGAATGCCCTGTTTCTTTTTGGCTTCGACACGTTTTTCAAGGATTTCCGCACACCAAGGACCGGCGGCATTGACCAGCGACCTAGCTTTGAATGTATGTTCGCCGGCATTGTCTCGAACAGTGACAGACCACAGATCACCCTCGCGTCTGGCGGCAACACATTCGGTTCCGACCCGGATGTCTGCACCGCGATTACGTGCATCCATCGCGTTAAGGACGACAAGACGGGCATCCTGCACCCAACAATCGGAATAGACGAATGCCTTTTCCATGCCGGCAATCAGCGGCGCACCGGCGACATGCTGCTTCAGGCGGATACCTTCCGAACCGGGAAGTTTTTCACGGCCGCCAAGGTGATCATACAGGAACAGGCCCAGCCGGATCATCCAGGCCGGACGCAATCCTTTGACATGGGGCAGAACGAAACGAAGAGGCCAGATAATGTGCGGGGCGGCGTTCAAAAGCACTTCGCGCTCGATCAGGGCCTCACGCACAAGGCGGAATTCGTAATGCTCAAGATAACGCAACCCGCCATGGATCAGCTTTGTGCTGGCCGATGAAGTCGCACTTGCAAGGTCGTTCTTTTCGCAAAGAAAGACCTTGAGGCCACGGCCGGACGCATCACGCGCAATGCCAGCGCCATTGATGCCACCGCCAATGATGGCAATGTCGTATGTTTCTGAATTGAGCAACCGCTTCCTCCCTGATTGCTCTGATTTGTGACAGATGTTCTCAACTGTCATTCTGTTCTTTCAAAAACGTTACGAACCACCCAAAATAATTGCAAGCGAAAATTATGAAGAATTTTAATTTTCGATAACGAAATAAGGATGCGGGGCTATAATGGGTTGTAATATATGGGTTCTTTGTGGCTGACAGATTTATTTTGTTTCCGGCGGAATGATCAGCTCGAACCGATTTGCTCCAGGGAATTGACCAGAATCGTTTGAAACCGAAAAAAATGAATGCAGCCATCTGTTCCCCCAAGGCATAAGATTGCGGCCTTAAATCACGCGAAACTTGCCTTAGCCGAATGGGGTGGATGGGGAAAACAACCGTTTATCGGCTGGTTCTGCGAAAAACCGCGCCATATCAGAAACCAGACGCAATCTTGTTGCAAAGCGTTGCACGCAAGGTGTTTGCGATTGCCAAATGGGCTTTTTCCTTGCGAAGATGTGGCAACCACCACGGATCGAACTAGATGATGGTCATGACTTTCATGCTTCGATCCCAAAGCAAAATTCCGGAGGCATTCCCATGGTTTCTCTAAAAGACCCTTCCTTGTTCACTCAGCAGGCTTATATAGGCGGTGAATGGGTCGACGCTCCAGACGGCAAAACTGAACAGGTTACCAATCCTGCGACGGGCGAAGTGCTTGGCACGGTGCCGGTTCTGGGTCGTGATGCAGTTGCCCACGCGATTGAAGTTGCCGAAAAGGCGCAAAAGAAGTGGAAGAAACGCACGGCCAAGGAACGGTCGGCCATTCTGATGAAATGGTACGACCTGATGATGGAAAATCAGGAAGATCTAGCCCGCCTGATGACGGCCGAACAGGGTAAGCCGCTTGCAGAATCGCGCGGTGAAATTGCCTATGCCTCGTCCTTCCTGCAATGGTTCGCCGAAGAAGGCAAGCGCATCTATGGTGACGTCATTCCGACCTTCGCACCCGGGCGCCGTGTTGTCGTTTTGAAAGAACCGGTTGGGGTTTGTGCCGCGATCACACCCTGGAACTTCCCGACCGCGATGATCACCCGCAAAGCCGCACCGGCATTGGCCGTTGGCTGTGCGATGGTTGTCAAACCAGCGATGGAAACCCCGTATTCTGCCCTTGCGATGGCGATCCTTGCCGAACGCGCCGGTTTGCCCAAGGGGCTTTTGTCAATTGTGACCGGGGACGCCAAAACCATCGGTGCCGAAATGACCGAAAACCCGATTGTACGCAAACTGACCTTTACCGGTTCGACCGCAGTTGGCCGTTTGCTGATGCGTCAGTGCGCCGACAATGTCAAGAAAATCAGTCTTGAGCTTGGTGGTAATGCGCCGTTCATCGTTTGCGAGGACGCAGATGTCGATGCTGCGGTCGAAGGGGCGATTGCTTCGAAATACCGCAATAGCGGCCAGACCTGTGTTTGTGCCAACCGTATCTTTGTTCATGACGCCGTCTATGACGAATTTGCCGAAAAATACGCTGCCAAGGCATCGGCAATGAAAGTGGGCGATGGCACCGAAGAAGGCGTTGTTCTTGGTCCGCTGATTACGGAAAAGGCTGTCGAGAAAGTCGAAAACCAGATTGCCGATGCGCTTTCCAAGGGCGGTCGGGTTTTGACCGGTGGCAAGCGCCACGCAAAGGGCGGCAGTTTCTTCGAACCGACCGTGATTGCCGATGCCAACCGCGACATGCTGGTCTTCCGCGAGGAAACTTTCGGTCCGATGGCACCGCTGATCCGCTTCCACAGTGATGATGAAGTGCTTGAAATGGCCAACGATTCCGAGTTTGGCCTGGCATCGTACTTCTATTCGCGTGACATCAGCCGTATCTGGAAACTTGCCGAAGGCCTTGAAACCGGTCTGGTCGGCGTCAATGCAGGTGTGATTGCGACCGAAGTTGCCCCGTTTGGCGGCTACAAGCAGTCAGGCATCGGCCGCGAAGGTTCGAAATACGGGGTCGAGGATTACCTTGAAGTCAAATATGTCTGCATGGCAGGCATCGATGATTAAGGCATTTTCGGATTTCCGAAAAGAAAAAGGCGCTGTCACATCGACAGCGCCTTTTGTTTCTGCATGAAATCGCAACGTTATGCTGCGTTATCCTGCTTTTTCTCGTCATCGGCTGTGATCGACTGGACCGAGCCATCCGAAAGTTCAGACTGAAGGGCTGTAAAAACATCGAACATATTTGGGTTGAAGGCAATTTCGGCCTGCATGCGATCACGTCGTTCTGACGGAGTTTCTTCACCATTGTTCTGCTTGTTGGCAAGTGTTGCGCCATTCAGCTTTTCCTCGATCGCATCAGCAATCGTTTTTTCGATGGCCTGACGTTCGGTTGCGCCCATCTTTGCTAGGCTTTCCTCATCAAGGCCCATCGATTGCAGGATCTTGCGGCGCATCTCTTCGATCTTGCGCTCTTCAAGTTCCTTCACATAGGTCGTGAAACCGTGTTCCTTGATGTAGGCGATGTCGGCATTTTTTTCCTTGTCCTCTTCGGGCAGGGGCTGACTGTTCGAGGCAATGGTTTTTGCCGCCGCATAGGTGCTTTTCGCACTGGATGCGATGTTGCTGATGCTCATCAGGGTGTCATATATCGCCATCCCGATCCTCCATGGGAAAATAATGCCGGTAAAAAGAAATCATGGGATCGCAGGTTGCAAATCTCGTGCCGCGATTTGTAGGAAAACTTTACCGGTCAAGAGCAACCAGCGTATCAAGCATTCGGCTAGCCGTCTTACCGTCCCAACCGGCAGGCCGGAAAGGAACTGGTGGTGCTGTTCTGTTGGTAAGGTTGGTGGCGGTTCGGACCAGCTCTGCCGGTTCGCAAAGTTCCAGCGCGGACGCTTCAAGTGCAGTCGCGCGTTCCGTGGTCGGTCGCAAAATGCATCCCGCCTTGCCGAGCCAGGCGCATTCATCAATTATTCCGCCGGAATCCGTTATCACATAGCGTGCGGCAACAAGAGTCGCCAGAAAATCGGGATAGAGCATCGGCGCTACGATCTTGATGTTTCTGGCATCACGGATGCGACGCCAAAGGCCGCTTTGTGCAAGGGCACCTTGTGCCCGCGGGTGAAGCGGCCAGATGATTGGTGTTTCGCGGGCAAGGTCGATGATTGCATCAATGATCGAAGACAGCCGCACAATATTGTCGATATTTTCCGCACGATGCAGCGTCAATAGAACCGGACCCGTTTGCACCGATAGAGACCAGATCACCGTTGTTGATCCGCCGAAGCGAAGCATCGCATCAATTACGATATTACCGACATTATGAATGCCTTTAGCATTGATGCCTTCGCTATGGAGGTTGTTGGCTGCGGCTTCATCCGGGGCCCAGTGCATATTGCACAGGCTGTCAATTTCTGTCCGGTTGGCTTCTTCGGCAACGGCATCAAACCCGCCGCGCAATCCAGCTTCAAGATGAATTAGGTAAACGGAATTCCTTTTAGCGGCGCGCGCGACACCCAAAGACCCGTTAACATCGCCAATGACAATCGTCCCTTGTGCCGGTGATTGGCCGAGCATCCGGCAATAGGCATCGTCTGCATTCTGAACAAGCGTGCCCCGGCTATTTCCCGGTTCCCCGATTCCAAGCCGGATTTCAGGGGTTGGTAAACCAAGCGAAAGTCGCAAGCCTTCGGAAAGGGCGGAATCCCAATGTTGGCCGGTATCAACCAGACGCAGGATAAAGGGCAGATCGTCACGCTTTTTCTGCCACGCTAGATAAAGGGCCGCAGCCTTGATCAGATTGGGCCGGGTACCATAGACCAGATCGATGATCATTACGGCGTTTTTCCTGATGAATGCTCAAACCGGGTTGGCGTGTGGTAAGGTGTTGTCTTCTATATCATTTTGACGAAACTGTTGCCAAATGGGATAGGGTGGATGACAAAAAATCTGATAAAATTTTCGAAAACGAATTGTTTTTTGGTGCGATTTTTTTCTAAATAGAAACACAAAATCAGTTGAACCAGCCGAATGCGCGGTGACAATCAGGTGCCGCAAAGGGCTGTGAGGGTACGGCAGACCAACTGTCGGCTTGGGAGGAAACAGAAATGACCGATACACGCTACATTCTGGCGATTGATCAGGGAACCACCAGTTCACGCGCCATCGTTTTCGATGCCAATGGCAGATCTGTGGCCGTCGCGCAGCAGGAGTTCCCGCAGCATTTCCCCAATAGCGGCTGGGTCGAACATGACCCCGAAGACCTTTGGGAAACAGTTGTAACCGTTTGTCGCGAAGCCCTCTCGCGGGTCGATATTGCCAATGTCGCGGCGATTGGCATCACCAACCAGCGTGAAACCACGGTGGTCTGGGATCGTAAAACCGGGAAGGCGGTTTATAATGCCATCGTCTGGCAGGATCGACGTACCGCCGCACTTTGCCATGATCTGAAACGGCGCGATCCGGAACTCGAAACGGATGTGAATAATCGAAGCGGGCTTTTGATCGACCCTTATTTTTCGGCGACGAAGGTTGCGTGGATACTTGATCATGTAACCGGTGCGCGGGCCCGCGCCGAACAGGGTGACTTGGCGTTCGGTACGGTCGACTCCTTTCTGTTGTGGCGTTTGACTGGGGGCCAGTCGCATGCGACGGATGCGACCAACGCCGCGCGTACCAATCTTTTTAATATTCGCGACAATGCTTGGGATGACCGGTTGTGCGAAATCTTCCGTGTTCCCAAGCGCATGCTGCCGGAAGTCAAGGATTGTGCTGCCGATTTCGGAATGGTGGATGCCGATATCTTCGGGTGTGAAATCCCGGTGCTTGGTATGGCAGGCGACCAGCAGGCGGCAGCATTCGGCCAATGCTGCTTTGAACCGGGCGACATCAAAAGTACCTATGGCACCGGTTGCTTTGTGATCCTCAATACCGGGGACGAGGCAGTGACGTCACAGCACCGTTTGCTGACCACGGTTGGCTATCGTTTGAATGGCAAAACCAGCTATGCCATCGAAGGGGCGATCTTTGTTGCCGGGGCGGCGGTGCAGTGGTTGCGCGACGGGCTTGGCATCATCAAGTCGGCCGCCGAAAGTGAAGGTTTGGCCAAATCGCTTGATGACAATCGCGGGGTTTATCTTGTCCCGGCCTTTACCGGACTTGGCGCACCTTATTGGGATCCGGATGCGCGCGGTGCCATTTTCGGGCTGACCCGCGATACCGGTCCGCGCGAATTCGTCCGTGCTGCACTTGAAAGCGTTTGTTATCAGACCTTTGATCTGTTCGAAGCCATGGCCGCAGACGGTGTTTCACCCAAAGCCGTTCGGGTTGACGGTGGTATGGTCGCCAATGACTGGCTGTGCCAGTATCTGTCCGACATTCTGGATGTCCCGGTTCAGCGTCCGGTGGTGACGGAAACGACGGCGCTTGGTGCGGCCTATCTTGCGGGGTTGCAGGCGGGTATCTATCGCGATCTCGGCCATATTGCCGAAAACTGGCACATGGACGCGGAATTCAAACCGGAACTTGCAGGCGGTCGTCGCAATCATCTTTTGGCGGGATGGAAAAACGCGGTCAAACGGGTGATGACGGATCAGGGTTGATCCGGCAGGGCTGCATCAGCCGGTTTTACGGGCTGGTCATTGTCGAAATTGCTTTGTAAGATCGGGACGGTACCGCGCGGTACCGTCCTTTCTTTTTGCGGGATGTTCGCCCGTGTTTTCATGGAACTGCTGCTATTGATTACTGGTGCGACCCTATGGGGCTGTCATCAGGCGGCTGGGGGAAAAGATGCTTGATCTGATCGTTGGAAAAGTCGGACCTGTTTTTTTGACGATCCTGTGTGGTTATCTTTTGACCCGTTTTCGCGTCATCAGCCGCGAGGGAATCCCGTTCCTTGCCCGCCTTGCGATGAGCGCCTTTATCCCGGCAATGCTGTTTCAAACGCTGTCGCAATCCGACATCAGCGCACATTTCGACTTACGTTTATGGGGCAGTTATTATGCCGGAGCCCTGCTTAACTTTGTTCTGGTGTTTATGGTTGCGCGTGCATGGCTGAAGGCCAGAACGGACGAGGCGGCAATTACCGCAATGGGAGGGGTTTTTTCCAATATTGTGTTGCTCGGCATCCCACTGGTTCAGGCTGTATACGGTGAAGAGGGGCTTGTGCCGCTTCTGATTATCCTGTCGATCCATCCGCTGACTTTGCTGGGATTGACTGTGATGATCGTTGAAGGTTCGCGTTCCAGCGGTGGGCATTGGTTACCAAATGTCGCTGGCAGTGTGGCTAGGGTGCTGAGTAATCCGATTATTGTTGCGATTATTCTGGGTGTGCTGGCGTCCCTGATTGATCTTCGGTTGCCCGAAATGATCGACGGAACGTTGGAACGGTTCCGGACCGCGGGCCCGACGATTGCATTGTTGCTGGTTGGGGCCGGGCTTTATGGGCAGTCGGTTCGCGGCAATATGTCTGCAAGCATGTTGTGCACGGTCGCGAAAATGTTCGTGCAGCCGGTTCTCGTGTTCCTGATTGCACATTTTGTTTTCGATCTGCAGCCGCTGTGGCTGACGATTGTGGTGCTGATTGCGGCCCTTCCCGCCGGGGCCAATGTGGCAATCATTGCCGGCAGCTATAATGTCTGTATCGACCGTTCTTCGACCACGATCCTGATTACAACGCTAATCAGTGTGATCACCCTGCCGCTTATTGTGCTTTACGCCGGTCCGTATTGATTATCACCACTCGCGGCATCAAGTATCTGATCCATCAGATGTATTTCTGCGTCGATACCGGGGATGCGGGGATCGTGGCTTCCTGACTTTATTGTATCGAGGAAGGCGGCAATGGCATCGTCATGCCCCTTGTCCGGGCTGGTCAATAATGGCTTTCGCAGGATTGTCGTGCCATTTATCACCAGTTTTCGCCAATCGTTCATGATTGCGGCAAAGCCCGGTGCAGATACTTCCAGAACTTCCTTTGGCGTATTCCTTCGGGCGGCACGCAGATAGGAAACTTCGCCGCGCGATCCGTCGGCGAAGGTCAGATGCCAAATGCTGTCTCCGGCTTCGCGGTCAATCCAGTCGCATTGCAATCGGAGCAGTTCAGTTTCGGCAAGGGTTGAAATCAGATCGATGAAATGGCTGATTTCGCCGATTGTTCGACCGCCCTGTCGCTGTCGGTTAAGCCAGTGGTCGGTGGGGATAGGAGCAGAACGAACCTGATAGCGAAATTGTATTTTACCTTTTAGCAGATGCTTTTTCAGCATTGCCGCCATGGGGGTGAAGCGCCTGTTATGCCCGACCATGAAGATTTGCGGGCTATTTTGTTTCGCAACTTTCCTCAGGGCTTCAAGCTGTTCCCGGCTGACGCAAAGCGGTTTTTCCAGCCAGACATGTTTCCCTGCATTCAATGCCTTGCAGGCAAGGTCGGCATGACTGTCATGGCGGGTGGCAATGAAAACCGTGTTGATATCCGGACTCGCAAGAATGTCTTCGGCAGCGGAGAGTGCGGTCGCATCGGGAAATTGACGCCTAATCGCAAGGGCCGAGAGGCCGGACTGCGAAACGACGGCCTTGATTGTGATGTTCTCTTGTCGTCTTAGTCGCGGCAGCAAGGTACTGACCATATAATTCCCGGCACCGATCAATCCGATCCCGATTGTGCTGTTGCTGGCGGCATTGATCTGCGCTGCCGGTTTATATGCTTTGGGGCGGTTATCGACATTCTGATACCGGATGACGGTTGCCATCATTGGCGGGGAGCCAAGAAAGTCGGCGGCATCTTCCAGATCAATCTGTTGCGAAACAAGCGGGGTCGGGTTCAGTTTGCCGCTTTCAAGAAGGGCAAGGGCCGCTTGCATGTTACGTTTCACGGTCCAGCGCACGTGGCCTACCGGGTAATCCTGTCCTAATTGCTCGTAGTTCGGGTCATATCGGCCCGGGCCATAGGATCGCACCTGCCGTATGGTGATTTCCTTGCGATATAGAATGTTCCGGGATGCCTTCGGGGTGATGTCTCCGACACAGACAATGATGCCGCGATCCCGGCAAAGTCGCGCCGCAGCTTCAATTATGGTGCTGGTTTCATTGCCGCTGGTGCAAATCAAAACAGCATCAAATTGATCTGCTGGCGCGTTCCGGATTTCCGCATACGAGTTGCTGGCTCCGCCTGCCATCGCCATCTCCCGGCGTTCCGGCGCAGGTTCTATCGCGGTTACAATTGCACCAGCCGCAATTGCCGTTTGGGTCACCAACTGGCCAATCAGACCGCATCCGATCACCGCAACCCTATGCCCAATAACAAGCTCGCCTTGCCGAACGGCATGCAGGGCAATGGCGTAAAGGGTGGCAAAGGCGCCTTTTTCGCTGCTAACTGCATCCGGGACAGGGCAGGCCAGGTTGCGCGGAATGATATTGTATTCGGCATGGTTCGAATGGCCCAAACCAGCACAGGCAACACGCTGCCCGATATCAAATTCAGTGACATCCTTGGCCACTGCTACAACGATCCCGCAACTGGCATAACCGGTCGCCATCGGCCTGCCGAGCCGCCCTTTTACGGCATTGATCGTTGCCAATGCCCCGTCGCGGCGAAACTTTTCAATGGTCAATGCCACCAGATCCGGCCGTTGCCATGCCTTGCGTATAAGGGATGCTTTGGTTTCGTCTGCCTGCTGCCTTTCGGTGCCTGTGCTGATGACGGATATTTCGGTGCGGACCATGATGGTGCCGGGCGACAGAGCGGGTATGGGGCAATCAGTAACAGCAATTCGTCTTTCGCCGGGAAACCGTAACAACGCCCGCATGTCTGTCATAATACCGTCCCGATACACGTTATGGATGAAATATAATGCAGGAATTAAATCATATCGGTTTGTGCAGGTCGATGCTGCTATCGCCTGATCACGTGATTGATTTGGACTTTTTTCCTTGTTTCAAATTAGTGGTTGCCCACCGGATTTAAAATTTGTATACAATATACATATATGCAATCAAGGCTTGTAAATATACGGGTTTTGGTGATCAAACGGTCTGACCCGATAGTGGGGCACGCGACCAAATCAGGAGGTTACTTTCCATGCAGGTAAACTGGACTGGCGTATTCCCCGCCGTTGCTACCCAGATGAATGAAGATGGTTCAATCGATTTCGATATGACCGCCCATCAGATTGAAGCACTGATCAAGGCCGGTGTTGATGGCCTCGTCATGCTGGGCTCGGTTGGCGAGAACGCAGCCCTTGAGCCGGAAGAAAAAATCGCGGTTCTGAAGCTTGCTGTTGAAGTTACCAACGGTCGTATTCCGGTTCTGTCGGGTGTTGCTGAAAACTCGACCCAAGCTGCCATTCGTTATGTTCAGAAATGCGAGGAACTCGGTGCTGACGGCCTGATGCTTCTGCCGGGCATGATCTATACCGCCGATCCGCGCGAAAATATCGAGCATTTCCGTTCGGTTGCTGCCAAGACCAAGCTCCCGATCATGATCTATAACAATCCGGGTGCCTATCGCATCGATATCAAGCCGGAAGAATTCAACCAGCTTGCCGATGTGAAAAACCTGGTCGCGATCAAGGAAAGCTCAGGCGATCCGCGTCGTATTACCGACATCTATAATGCCTGTGGTGATCGTTTCGTTCTGTTCTGTGGCATGGATGACCTTGTCATGGAAACCCAGATTCTGGGTGCGGTTGGCTGGATTTCCGGTTTTACCGATGCTTTCCCGCAGGAATCGGTAGCACTCTGGAAACTGCTTTCCGAAGGAAAATACAAGGAAGCGCTTGAAATCTATCGCTGGTTCACCCCGGTCCTGCACATGGATGTTCATGCCAAGCTTGTTCAGTATATTAAACTGGCACAGGAAATGACCGGCGTGGGCAAGGCCCATGTCCGCGCTCCGCGTCTGCCGCTGGTTGGCGAGGAAATGGAGCGTATCCGCGCAACGATCCAGAAAGCCATCGATACACGCCCGAAACTTTAATTCGGTTTGCAATCAACGCATTCATTGCATCCGACCCGCAAGGCGTGATTGCATGCAACAGTGAACTCCCCTCCGATTTTAGCAGGGGAGTTTGCTGCCATCTGACACCAGACAAAAAACAAAGACAAAAGTGCACACCAAAAGGCAGGGCTCCAGAATATGTCAAAACCTTCTTCTGCTCTACAATCCTCCGCGCAGACAAGCCGGCATGCTGTTGTCGTTGGTGCAGGGATCATTGGCGTCAATGTTGGTTTGGCTCTTTTGAAGCAGGGCTATGACGTCACGATTGTCGATCGCGCGGAGCCGGGGATGGGAGCATCTTTTGGCAACGCTGGCGGAATTGCGGTTACGGAATGTGCGCCGATCGCCATGCCGGGTGTTTGGGCAAATGTGCCCGGCTGGCTTATGGACCCATTGGGGCCACTTTCGGTGCGCTGGTCCTATTTGCCTAAAATGATGCCCTGGCTGATCCGTTTTCTGGCCGCCAGTTCGAAAAGCCGGGTAGAGCAGATTGCGAGCGAACTTGCCGCTATTCTTAACCGAGCCTGGGAAGATTACGATCCGGTGATCGCAGAAACAGGTCTTTCCGATGCGGTATTTAAAAAAGAAGGTGCCATGGGTGTTTATCGCAGCGAGAAAACACGCCGCGATGCCGAATATGGAATTGATCTTCGCCGTCGTAATGGTGTCAAAATTCGTGAGCTAACCAAGGACGAGGTCATGGATATTGAGCCTGATCTTGCCCCAATCTTCGCCTGCGGCGTGATGGAGGAGGACTGGGGCCGGGTCCTTGACCCGTTCCGAATTGTTACCGGCTTTTACAAGCATTTTCTGGAACGTGGAGGGAAGTTCCAGAATGCCGAGGTTACCGATTTCGTTTACCGCGACGGCAAACCGCGTGCAGCGATAACGGTACAAGGCGATCAGATTACCTTCGACAAGATTGTCATCGCTTGCGGTGCATGGTCAAAAACACTGGCCAAACGACTTGGCTCGTTCGTACCTCTTGATACGGAACGCGGCTATAATACGACAGTGCCCTATAATGGTGTCAGGCTGTCGCGCATGGTCATTTGTGCTGATGACAGCTTTGTTCTGACCCCGATGGAAATGGGCATTCGTGTGGGTGGTGCCGTTGAACTTGGCGGGCTGGTTGCCGCCCCCAATTATAATCGCGCCAAGGCTCTTTTTGCCAAAGGAAAAGAAGTTCTTCCGAAGCTCAGCGCCGAAGGCGGCACCGAATGGATGGGCTTCCGTCCCTCGATGCCGGATTCCAAACCGGTGATTTCGGCAAGCCCCAAACATGAAAATGTCTTCTTCGCATTCGGTCACGGTCATCTTGGCCTGACCATGGCGGCCACCACCGGACGGCTTATTGCCGATCTGGTGAGTGATGCGACTGCCCCCATTAACATGACCCCGTATCGTATTGATCGTTTCCAAGGATAAGGCCGCACCAAATGGCAAAACACAGTTTCTTCTGTATTGATGGGCATACCTGCGGCAATCCGGTGCGTGTGGTTGCAGGCGGCGGACCAAAGCTTGAAGGTGCAAACATGCTCGAAAAACGGGCGCATTTTCTGGCGGAATATGACTGGATCAGGACCGGGTTGATGTTCGAGCCGCGCGGCCATGACATCATGTCGGGCTCGATCCTTTATGAACCGACGCGCGACGATTGTGACGTTGCCATCCTGTTTATCGAAACATCCGGCTGCCTGCCGATGTGTGGTCATGGCACGATCGGAACTGTCACCATGGCGATTGAGGAAGGTCTGGTAAAGCCCAAGACCCCGGGCGTGCTGCGCCTTGAAACACCGGCCGGTCTTGTGATTGCCGAATATAAACAGGTTGGCGATTACGTGGAATCGGTCAAACTGACCAATGTGCCATCCTTCCTTTATAAAACAGATATCGAGGTCGACTGTCCCGATCTCGGCCCGATCAGGGTGGATGTCGCCTATGGCGGGAATTTCTATGCGATTGTCGAGCCGCAGGAAAACTTTCGCGATATGGTCGACTACACGGTAGGTGATTTTCAGCGTATCAGCCCGGAACTTCGCCGCCGTCTAAAGGAGGTCGCCGAGTTCGTTCATCCTCTTCACCCCGATATCAAGGGCCTGTCGCATATACAGTGGACCGGCAAGCCGACCCAACCTGACAGCACCCATCGCAATGCGGTGTTTTATGGCGACAAAGGGATTGACCGTTCACCCTGTGGAACCGGCTCATCCGCCCGTCTGGCACAATTGGTCGGCAAGGGGCAATGGGACCCGGCGCATGAGCTGGTCCATGAAAGCATTATCGGGTCGCAGTTCCGTGTCACCGTCGTCGAACAGACAAAAGTCGGTGACTATGACGCGGTGGTGCCGGGGATCGAAGGCTGGGCACGCAAGCATGGCTACAATACGATTTTCATCGATGATCGTGATCCTTACGCGCATGGATTTATCGTGAAATAGGCGTTTGATCGGGTCCGGTTTCTATTGGCAAACCCCTGATACCGTAGCGGCATGATTGCAATTGTATTGCGCCTAAACCAACGCATCGGTATGACTAGAAAAAGGGGGCGGTGACGTTTGGGGATATCAAGCCGGGCCCGATACCGCACAGGACAGATAAAAAGAGCCAAAATGACCGCATCACCGCGTTTTACCCGCCGCACCATTACCGATCAGGTAACCGAAGATTTGCGCGCCCGCATTCTGTCGGGTGATTTCCCGGCCGGGTTCCAGTTGCGTCAGGATGCGATTGCTAGCGAATATAATGTTTCACGCATTCCGGTTCGCGAGGCTTTGCAACGTCTGGATGCCGAAGGTCTGGTGTCGTTCCAGCCCCATAAGGGCGCGATTGTTGCTCATCTCTCGCTTGACGAGATCGAAGAGCTTTTTGAAGTTCGCAAAATGCTGGAATGTGAATTGCTGCGTCATGCGGTGCCGCGACTGACACCCGAAGACATCAAATCGGTCGAAGATATTCTGGCTGTTTACGACGAATCTTTCCGATCGGGTGATATTTCGAAATGGGGCGAGCTTAACCGCGAATTCCACGATCGGCTATATCGTGCGTCGAACCGGCCCAAGACGCTCGAAATCATCCGCATGATTGGCAACAATACTGTCCGCTTTACACAGGCACAGCTTGCACTTTCCGGGGCAACTGATCGGGCAGAACGTGAACATCACCATATTCTTGATGCCTGCAAGGCGCGGGATGTTGACTATGCGGTCGAACTCCTCGAAGCCCATATCGAAAATTCGAAAAACAGCCTGATCGAATGCCTGCGCGGCGCACGTGCCAGCGAAGGCTCTCCGAACTGACGACAAGATCATTGTATTCTATAACAAAGTGACGCAGGCTTTTGCCGCGTCCCTTTGCACTTTCAGTCGCAAGAAATTTGCGAACTAGCGGACAATAAAACCGCGTCCGATTTCATCATCTGTATCGTGCCAGAAACTGGCTTCACCGCTGTAATGTGCCTTGCCCGATACTTCGGCAATGATTGCCGGATAAGGCCCGCATCTGGTTGTGTCCAAAACGCGACCCTTAAAATCTGACCCGATGACACTTTCAAATGTTCTCGTTACACCGGTTGGGATCAGTCCTTTGGCATGGTGAATGGCAAGCCGCGCGCTGACGCCCGACCCGGTTGGACTGCGATCAACCTGATTGTCGGCAAAGACACATATATTACGTGTTGGCTCTTTGGCAGGTGCATCTTTGCCATCGGTCAAGATGGCACCATACAGAAATGCCAGATCATCATGATCGGGATGGTTTAGCGTGATACTGGCATTCACCGCGCTGCATACGGACTGCGCAAGATCGATCAGGTCGCGCACCGGTGAAGACCCGACCTCAAGGCCGAATTTCCCGGCATCCAGAACGGCATAGAATGCACCGCCATATCCAATATCTGTTTTGAATGCCCGGCCGTCGGCAAGCGCCAATTCAACATCGGCAGCAAACATGAAGGATGGGACTGATTTGAAACGGACGGCACTACTTTTCCCATTGGTCACCGATACTTCGGCACGTACCAGCCCGCAGGGGCATTCAATATTAACCGGCGTTATCGGTTCGACAGGCGCGACCAATCCGTAATCAACGGCATATCGGCCAAGGGCGATGATGGCGTGGCCGCACATGGTCGAATAGCCTTCATTATGGATGAACAGAACCGCCAGATCGGCTTCGGGCAGGCTCGGTTCGACCAAAATGGCACCGTACATGTCGTAATGACCGCGCGGCTCGAACATCAGAAACCGCCGCAGATGGTCAAGGTTGTCGCGGGTATATCGACGCTTGGCCAGAATATCGTCGCCCGGAATCGCTGGATATCCCGATGTGATGATCCGAAGCGGCTCGCCGCCGGTATGCATATCAATGACTTTGATCGGGGATTCCCGGTCGGGCAGGGACAGTTTGGAGGGCATTTGGCGGCTCATTTCGGTGTTCTGCAATTTTTTAAAGGAAATTCGGGGCTGGATTCCGGCTAAAGTCGGGTGCTTTACCAGGCGCGGCAGGACTATCTTAGCGGCCTTGAACATGCGCGCAATAGCACCGCACCCGGATTTTGGCGTCAGGCTCGGCCTTGCAGGTCATAAAAGTGAAACCTATATGTGGTTTCGCGCAAAAATTTTGCGTCTCGCGCTTTCTGTCATTTTTTCTTAAAAAAGGTGTTTACAGGTCCGGCGAGGGGCCCTATAACCCGCCTCCACCGACGGGGTGCGGCGCCAGCAAGACGGCGACGCGGACTGGAGGTGAAGGGCTTCGGCTCTAGAGTTCTTTGACATTGTTGATCAGTAGGAAGGGATGCGCGGGCAGCGTTATGGCGCAAAAGTCTGTGCATCCTGGAGACGACGGACCGGTTTGGTTTAGACCAGATTGGTTTGTGGTAA